>Ga0172378_10003024_pt1 | contig 15772 bp, 17 predicted proteins | sample GrowelOW332metaG_FD_119755 | JGI IMG/M metagenome (GOLD analysis project Ga0172378, IMG submission 119755) | Groundwater microbial communities from an aquifer near a municipal landfill in Southern Ontario, Canada - Pumphouse #3_1 metaG | ecosystem: Environmental > Aquatic > Deep subsurface >... | reverse complement strand
CCAGTACCTTGGCATTAAAGATATCGCTTTCAATCAGCCAAAGGAAATGCTTTATCCAACAGAAAATCCATTTGCCTGAAGCTCAATTAAATTATCTAAAAAGCAAAGAACAGCAAGCCAGGGACTGTATCCCCGGCCTGCTGTTTTTTGTTTTTTTAGGGATTTTTATTCCAGTTCATCTCTTAGTCTATCCAACATTTAATTTTTTTCAATAAAAACCGCACTTATTTTTCATATATTATATAACGAGATTTTCCTCTGGCTTTTGCTTTATGAAGTACTTTATCCGCATTTTCCATTAATGACATATACGTAGACATCCGTGAGCTCGTAACCGCAATACCTATGCTGCAGGTAATTTTTTTATACGTCGCAACCTGCACTGTACTAAACAACTCCATAATTGAGCTTGCTTTTCGTTCAACATCATCAATATGAAAGTCTCCATGCAGAAAAACTACAAATACATCGCCACCGATGCGACCGATAATATCTTCTTCACGAAAACAATCTTTCACTTTTTGTGTTGCTCTTTTTAAAAACTCGTCTCCCTTCAAATGCCCCATCTGATCATTTAGCTGTTTAAAATCATCAATATCAAGCAAAACCAATATACCTTTTTCTCCCTCGGGCAATAGTCGTAATTGTTCATTAATTAAATTTTCTGTTGCTGTCCGATTATACAGCTTTGTCAGAATATCGCGTGATACACTTTCCCTACGTTCCTGCCGCGCAAGCTTTTCTTCATTTATATCATCGATCCTGCCAATAAGCCATTGATTTTTTAAGCTATTATCCACAAGACTCTTATAGATTGTCCGATACCAACGGTATCCTGCTCCAAAAAAATCCGCCTTAAACTCCAATTTATTATTCTCTGCTGCCTGACCTGCCTGCAAAATTATCTTCATAACCTTCTCCCGAAAGTCTGCATGTACATATTCTATCATTTTTTCCTTATATTTTTCTATTTTTACTTCTTTTCGCACATGCTCTGGCAAAAGCATTGAGTAGTAAAGCACATCCGCTGCTATATCATATTCGAAAAGAACCGACTGCAATTCGAGTAAAAGCAACTTATAAAGTTCTTTTGAATGCTTTAATAATCCTACACTTTCTTCATCCTTTTTATAAATATTTTCCATTTGCTGTTTCTTCCTTTATGTAGTATTCATTTTATTTGCTGTTTTATATGTTTATTTTCCATCCAACTTTACAAGTTTCATAACAACACTGCCCTGACTCTTCCTTAACCCCTCTACTTTTTCATAAATTGCATAATTTCCTTTTTTATTATTTTTCACGTGATAAAGTGCAGTATCCGCATGTTTGTAGGCTTGTTCAAAGAGATCTCCGCCATATGCGGCTGCAATGCCTATACTAAACGATAAGGGATAAGGTTCCGCTGTATTTATGCAAAAATCAGCAAAATCAGCATAAAACATTACAATTCTAGCCTCAACCTCTTGCATATTTTTAATACCCTTCATACAAATCAAAAACTCATCACCGCCAACTCTCCCGATAATATCCGCTAATCCAAACAGGCGCTTGACGCGTTTTGCTGTTTCCACAATCACACGATCTCCAACAATATGTCCAAACGTATCATTGATTTTCTTAAAATCATCAATATCCAGCATAATAATCACGTGTTTATCCTTTTCTGTACTTTCGTTAAAAATCTGCTGAACTATTTCTTCTGTCGCTATTTTATTATAAAATCCCGTCATCGGATCTGACTTCGCTCTTTTTTCTAAATTCAACATTTTGTTTTTTTCTTTATCAATATTTTTTACATAGGAAACAATACGAAGTGACTCTGTTATTTCAGACCAAAATATAGCAACATGAATACGTATCCATATATAAGTAACCATATCGGAACGTTCAATACACTCATAGTCGATTGTATCCTGACCTTTTGCATAGCATGCTAAAATGTTTTCCCGCGAAAGAACTCTTTTATATTCTGCAGAAAAATCTGCTTGCATCATATGATCAGCAATCGCTTCAATCGTTGCTGAATAACTTGAGGCTTTCGGTATTTTCAATAAATCTGTCAGCTGATTACAGCGTTCTCCCAATAAAGAGTCTCTTGTAATATCTGCTTCCAAAACATTATTAAACATGCTATTTGCCATATGTGAAAATGCTGCCCGAAAACGTTCTGCCTGTACCTGCGCTTCCTGCATAAACTGTTGCATCTTGTATTTGCTGTAAATAAAAAAAGCCACAAAAACTGCAAGCACACTATAAAAATAAACAAGCTGTCCTGCTGTATCAAGCACAAACAAAGCAGCTATCCCTGACAATGCTACAATTAGTATAAATATCCTCTGATTTTTGCAGTCTCTCATTTGTTTATCTCCGTCTTTATATAAGCAAAATATCCTATATATAGGACAATTGTATAATAATTATTTGTTTTACGCAACCATATACTTCTTTTTTTGAACAAAAAAAAACAGCACCTGACTTCTTGTCTCTCAGCTGCCATTTCTATGCTTTTACTTTTTTACACTTTCCCAATACTTATAATGATTTTCTACAACCGTATTGATCCGATTACGATCACCATTTTTCAGAACAGCGAGTATCTCCTGGTGACGCCAGATGAACTTGTCTATTGCATTTTCATCAAGAAATTTTTGAATCGTTTGGGTCCGTGTGCACCTCGTAATCTGATCTACATAAAAGCAGATACCATCCAGCAACGAATTCTGTGCTATACACTCCAACTCTTTATGAAAAGCGACATCTGCATCAAAAATTGTTTCAGCAGTTGCCGTTACTGCCGAAATTTTATTTTTCAGCGAATCCATAGCCTGCTCAACATTTTCCATGGATTCTTCATCCATTTTATCAATTGCCATTTGCAGTATACCTACATCAATAATCTTTCGCAATTCAATGATTTGGTTTGCCGAATCCTCCTGCAATATAATCCCGTACAACATGGGATACAACATCTTTCGGTCATAGCCTTTTCTCACAAAGGTTCCCTCTGATCGCTTGATCTGCAAAACGCCATAAGCCACAAGAATCTTAATTGCCTCACGCACAGAATTCCTGCCAACATTCATAGATGCACCAAGTTCAGCTTCCGTCGGAATCTTACCACCAGGTTTCAAATCTCCCTTGATGATTGCATTTACAATATTATCAACGATCTGTTCAACAACAGACTTATTTCCTATTTCTTTGAATAATCCTTTGTCCCCCATGTCAAACCTCCCGATCTACTCTTTGTCTTAGTATACATCATACGTCGGCTCAACACAATTATCATCTTTTTAATTCTACTTGCAGACAATAAACCCAAAGCGTCTTTTAAGATTATAGCGTAAACACAACATATTCAACGACTTGTCAATCTTTAGTTATAAAACAAAAAACCAACACCTAAGAAATTATTTTCTTAGATGCTGGCTGCCAAACCATATACTTACTTTACAACAAGTACCGGACACTTTGCCTGTTCAACGATATACTGACTGACACTGCCAAGGAGTACTCCTTTGACAACTCCAAGCCCACGACTGCCCATAACGATAAGATTCGAATCATTATCTGCAGCAAAATCAAGAATAATGACAGCCGGTGACCCTGTTTCGGAAAAAGCCTCACATGCAACACCTTCTGGTACTTTTTGCATTGCCCGATCAAGAATTACATTACCCGCTTTTGTTACAGCTTCAAGAATTGCATCGGATAAGCAGGCATTGATTGCAAGTTGATTGATATTCGCTACATACAAAAAATTAATCTTTGCTTCACAAGCCTGTCCAAGTAAAATCGCCTGTTCAATCGCCCGATCTGATCCATCTGATCCATCTACCGGTACAAGAATATTTTTAATCATAATATTTGCCTCCCAAAATTTATTCTTCCTTTTGCTTTGCCTTAATCATTACAACCGGGCACTTTGCATGTTCCAATACATAACCACTCACACTGCCAAGAATCGCAGCATGAATTGCACCAAGCCCCCGGCTTCCCATCACAATCATATCACAAGAAAGCGCTTGTGCTTCTTTGATAATCGCCTCATTTGCATCACCACTAATACAATGCCCTCTTGCCTGGATTGATGCTGGAACCAAATCCAAAGCTGTATCAAGCAGACGTTTACCCAGATCAATCGCATCTTCAAGTATCGATGTATGACGATCCAGGACTGTCGGTCGGAGCAGTTCTCCTTTGAGATTCACCACATAAAGAAACTCAAGTTCTGCTTCACAAACCTGAGCAAGATTAATCGCCCACTTTGCCGCCTTCATCGAATTTTTCGAGCCATCCATTGGAACAAGAATTCTTTTATATCCCATACCCATCCCTCCCCACCACACAAGTCTGTCATTTTACAACAAGAACGGGACAGTCGGCCTGCTCAATGATTTGCTGACTTACACTGCCAAGAAGAAAGCCCTCCACAATGCCAAGCCCGCGACCACCAATAACAATCAGATCTGCTTTGTTATGTTTTGCAAAATCCAGAATTTTCTTCGCCGGTATGCCCGTTTCAATATGCAGACGTATCTCTATATTTTCCGGAATAAGTATTTTCGCATGTTCAAGTATAGCTTTACTCGTCTTGCCAATCGAACCCGTTACACTGTCCGGCAGCCAGGAAATATTCTCTACTACATCATCCGTTCCACTATCAAAATATGAAACATACAACAAATCAATCACAGCCGTACATACTTCCGCCAAATCAGCCGCCTGAACAACTGCCTTGTCCGAATTCTCAGAACCATCAACTGGAACAAGTATACGTCTAGCCTCCTGCATCAGGCTTTACCTCCTTTTGCTGCATTGTCTTATATATTACAAATTTTTCTATACTTGTTCATTTCGCGATAATTTAAAAAAGTCCTGTTATTTTTGCCAGTTTTTTTCAACAGGCTTAATCTAACCGTACTACAACAACCCTGCCTTTCCTTTTTTAAACAAAATATCCATGTCTGTTAACCAATCACCATAACAATATCCGCCGCACTCAACTCACTTTCCACTATATTTCTTACAATATAAGCAAATATCAAGGTACCCTGACCAAAAACAAAACTCGCTTTTTTCTTGTCTTCTTTGCTGCTACATATTTCTTTCTCTTGCATAAGCAAAACACATTGACACACTTATAAGTTAATGATAAACTTTATTAAACATTTTATCAATTTTACCATCATTTATGTATGCTATGTAAAACGCAGCAGAAATATGCATTGTATAAAAGCACAAGTATACTTTACGAGGAGGATATTTATGTCTAAAGATAAAAACTTATCACCGCAAGCCATTCTAGAACGCACCTCAATTGCCGATGTTTACCGCGCAGCCAAACAACTAAATAATATTGTCAGAAAAACACATCTTATTGAAAGTCCCTATTTTTCCACACTTTCACAAAACAAAGTCTTCATCAAACCAGAAAACCTGCAAAACACCGGTTCTTTTAAACTTCGCGGTGCCTATAATAAGATCAGCCAACTTTCTTGCGAGGAACGTTCGCATGGGGTCATAACTGCTTCAGCCGGCAATCACGCACAGGGTGTAGCCTTCGCCGCACAAAAACTTGGAGCCAAAGCCATTATCGTTATGCCGGCAACAACACCCATTCTCAAAGTAGAAGCTACACGTGCTCTTGGTGCAGAAGTCGTTCTCTTTGGGGACAGTTTTGATGATGCCTATGCAAAATCCCTTGAGCTAAAAAAACAGCATAGCTACGTCTACGTACATCCCTTTGATGATATTGACGTTCTTCTCGGGCAGGGCACAACCGCTCTTGAAATTATTGATGAACTCAAAGACACTGAAGTCATTCTTGTTCCGATCGGCGGCGGCGGATTTGCCAGTGGTGTAGCACTCGCAGCAAAAACAGTAAATCCCAATATAAAAGTTATTGGTGTCGAGCCGGAAAATGCCGCCTGCATGAAGAATTCTTTTGCCAAAAACAAGATATCTACACTGCCCAGTGCTGATACCGTTGCAGACGGCTGTGCCGTAAAAACACCAGGGCAGCTTACCTTTGAGTTCTGTAAAAAATATCTCGATGATATTATCACTGTCTCGGAGCTTGAAATCATGTCCGCACTTCTCTCACTTATCGAAAAACACAAACTTATCGCTGAAGGTGCTGGTGTTCTTTCGCTTGCTGCACTCAGTAAACTTCCCTGCAAGAACAAAAAGGTGGTCGCAATCGTAAGTGGCGGCAATATCGATATCTTAACGATCTCCGCGCTTATTGACAAAGCTCTTATTGCCCGCAGCCGCATTTTATGTTTTTCTGTGCAGCTTCCGGACAAGCCGGGGCAGCTTCTCAAAGTATCGCAAATTCTTGCTGAAGAAAATGCTAATGTTATCAAGCTTGACCACAATCAGGCAAAGGTCACGGACTGTTTCAAAAAGGTACAGCTTGAAGTTACTGTTGAAACCCATAATCAGCAGCATATCAACAAGATTATCACCGCCTTCGATAAAAAAGGCTTTACTGTCACAAAAGTATATTAATCCAAAATTCAGGGCTGCCGTTTATATATGGCAGCTTTTTTGTTAGTAACTTTACGGCGTTTTATTGTTTTTTGTTTTGAAACTTCTTGTATTGTGATAGAATAAGTCTATCTCTATACACTAAGGACAGGTGAATTTATTTATGCAAGAAAACAACAACGACACTAACAAAGCCTATGAAAAAGTAATCGTCTATATAAAAAATCAAATTGTAACCGGGGCCTTACAGCAGGGAGAAAATCTTCCACCGGAACGTGACCTTGCCAAAGAACTGGGCGTAAGCCGCAATTCTGTACGTGAAGCATTGCGTACACTTGCCGTCATCGGTATTATCACAAGTACACAAGGTGCCGGCAACACAATTTCCTGCAACTTTGAGAAAAGTCTCATCAATACAATGTCTATGATGATGCTTATGCAAAAAATCAGCTATCAGCAGCTTAATGAACTGCGTTGCGGCCTTGAAGAACAAGCGATTGCACTATGCATCAACAAAATAACATTTGAGGAAATCGCTTCACTGGAAAAAACTGTTCAGGAACTGCAGGAATCACAAAGCCAGTCCCTCAGCGCTTCCCTTGATAAAAAGCTCCATGATACCATTGCTACTGCCTCCGGCAATCAGCTTATTATCGCAATCCTTCAAGTTCTTTCCGGTGTTATGGAACGTGCAATCAGTGAAGCCCGGATTCAGATTTCCAGCAAAGTACTTGAAACAACAGAACTGCAGAATATCCACGCACGCATCGTTAATGAAATCAAAAACAACAACAAGGAGAAAGCCCAGGCGGCCCTTTGGGATCATTATGCTTTTCTGCGCAAACATCATTTTGTTTTTTAAATATTTTTAAACATCTTCAAATATTCTAAATTATACACTATATTATATTGACACTTTGAAAATAATTATATATTATATAACGTATAGCATATAATTATTTTCTATGGCGATCTGTATTGGCTATAATACAGATCAATTTCTGCTAGGGTCTCTGTTCATTGGTCATACCAATTTATAAATGAGAGGATCTGAAAACTTTGTTATTTTTACTGGCACTTTCTCCTATACTTTGGCTTATTATTGCCTTGAGCGTCCTTAAAATGCCCGGCTATAAAGCCTGCCCAATCGCACTCATTATTGCTTTGGCTGTTGCTCTGCTCTGTGAGGATATGACACTTTTACATGCAATCATGGCCGTTATTCAGGGACTTGCACTTGCCTGCTGGCCAATTCTGCTCGTCATCATTGCCGCAATCTTTACCTATAATCTTTCTCTTTATACAAAAGGAATGGATACAATCAAAAGAATGCTGACGACCGTAAGCACAGATCGCCGTATCCTTGTACTTCTCATCGGCTGGGGTTTTGGCGGTTTTCTTGAAGGTATGGCTGGCTTTGGAACCGCTATTGCAATCCCGGCAAGCATGCTTGCCGGGATTGGCTTCAATCCTTTGCTCTCCGCACTTGTTTGCCTTATTGCCAACTCCGTACCAACAGCCTTCGGTTCCATTGGGATTCCTGTTGTCACTCTTGGTCAGGTATCTGGCATTGATTCAGCAATTCTTGCTAAATATGTTGCACTGCAGCTTGCACCAATCTCCCTGCTTTGTCCATTCCTTATGGTTATCGCTACAGGTGGCTCAGTCAAAGCGCTCAAGGGTGTATTCCTCATAACACTGGCTGCGGGTATCGGTTTCGTCGTCCCTGAGCTTATTGTTGCTTCACTTATGGGTGCAGAACTCGCTGTTATTGCCGGTTCTATTGGATCCATGGCAACGATTGTCATTGGTGCAAAACTCATAAAAAACCCAGATCCACAATACCAGATTGACATCAAAGAAGAAAAAAATGCTGCACCGATTACGACAGAACGTGCACTTATCGCTTGGCTTCCCTTTATTCTTATTTTTATATTTCTTCTTTTTACTTCCAAGCTTATTCCGGCAATTCACGATCCGCTCAATCTTATAAAAACTTCTGTTCTTATCTATAGTGGTAAGGGTGGTACACCCTATACGTTCACATGGGTTGCAACACCAGGTATTCTTATCCTGCTTGCAGCCTTCATTGGCGGCCGCGTACAAAAGGCCTCTTTTGGTGAAATGTTTTCTGTCCTTGGCAAAACCGTCATAGGTCTCTACACAACAATTATTACGATTATATCTGTCATTGCTACGGCAGAAGTTATGGGCTTCAGCGGCATGACAACCGAGATTGCGAACACTGCTGTTGCCGTTGCAGGCACTGCCTATCCGGCAATCGCCCCATTCATTGGCTCTATTGGTACATTTATTACTGGTTCTGCAACCTCAAGCAGTGTTCTCTTTGGCAAGCTGCAGGCCGACTCGGCACTTGCCATTCATGCCAACCAAGTCTGGATCACGGCAGCGAATCCAACGGGTGCTTGTGCAGGTAAAATGATCTCACCACAAAGCATCGCCATTGCTGTAGCTGCAACAGGCCTTGCTGGTCGCGATGGCGAACTGCTGAAGGCCGCTGTCAAATACTACATACCTTTTATAATTTTAATGGGTTGTATTGTTTACTTCGGACAAATGTTTGTTTCTTAATTTATTAGTCAATCTCTAACTTTCACTTTTTATTAAAAGCTTCTGTTTCATAAATTGAGCAGAAGCTTTTTTTTTGCATAACTTTCATTTTATCCACACCTGTGGATAACGTTATCCCGTTTCTGTGCATAAGTCAACCGCCTTGTCTTATAGGTTTTCAATAACTTATCCTCATTTTTATCCACACTTTACAGAAAATAGCTCTATTTATGTGGATAACTTATTTTTTTTACGGCAAAGTGTCAATCTATCCGCTAAGGCCTGTCCTTCCTCACTTTCCTGCAAAAAAAAGATTTTCAAATCTCTTTTTTTGTTCTATACTAGATTTGTAGAAATATTTCTTTTATTATCATTGGAGGCTTTACTTTTATGAAACCAACCATCCCTGCTTGTGATACCTGCGAAATCTATCATGTCCATACCGATATGGTGAAAAACGCAAAACTACATCAAATTGATGATCCAACCAGCCTCCAGCTTGCAGAAACTTTCAAGGTTCTCGGTGATTCCACCCGCATCAAGATTCTTGCCTTACTCTCAGCAAATGAAATGTGCGTCTGTGACATTGCCGCGGCCCTGCAAATGGGACAATCCGCAATCTCGCATCAGCTCCGCGTACTGCGTGGTGCCCGTCTCGTAAAGTTTCGCAAAGAAGGAAAAGAAGCCTGGTACTCACTTGATGACGACCATGTTGTCAGCCTTATGAGCCAAGGGCTCAAACATATAAAACACGACTGAAAGGACGATTTTCATGCGTAAGTGTATTTTTTTCTTCTGTCTGACTTTTTCACTTATAGTATGCTTTGCAAACCCTGCTCCTGTTTTGGCTGCGCCAAGTCTGAAGTTACATACGCATGGGCACGATGTTGAAGTTCTTCAACAACAGCTGCAGCGTCTCAACTATAACATCTCAAAGATCGACGGCATATTTGGAGAAGAAACAAAACGTGCTGTACTTGAATTTCAACGCGATCAGCACATAAAAATCACCGGCCAGATAGACGGATCGACCTGGCGTGCAATCAAACGTGCCACCCCAAGAAAAGCAAGCGCCTCAGCCGAGACCACTTTCCTGCCAGGAAAACAATTTGCCGTGCCAGAAAGCAGGCCTTTTTTATCACGCAGTAAAGTCAACGCAATTCTCATGACAGCAAAAAAATACATAGGTGTACCCTACCGCTTCGGTGGCACGACACCAAAAGCTTTTGACTGCTCGGGCTACCTGCAATATGTTTTTGCCCAAAACGGAATCCAGTTTCCCCGCTCTGCTGATGAGCAATACAAGCTTGGGCTTAAAGCCTCGCCAAAACAGCTTGAAGCTGGCGATCTCGTGTTTTTTACAACCTATGAACCTGGTGCTTCGCACTGTGGCATCTACCTTGGCAACGGTAAGTTCATTCATGCTTCTTCCAGCAAAGGTGTCCGAATTGATGAGCTTAGCAACTCCTACTGGCAGCCACGCTACTATGGCGGCAAACACATCATACAATAAAACCAAACTCCTCTGGGAAGCATTTTTATATGATATGCTCTTCAGGGGATTTTTGTATTCAAAGAAATGAGGCCCTGCTTATGAATCTAACTGTTTTAGTTGATAATAATACCCTTATTGACCACTATTTTATCGGTGAACCCGCTGTATCTTATCTCATTAAATGCGCGAATAAAACCTATCTCTTCGACACCGGATATTCAAATGTTTTTTTACAAAATGCTAAGACTATGCAGCTTACTCTTTCTGAACTTGATGGCGTAATTATCTCGCATGGCCACGATGATCATACACGTGGGCTCCTTGCGCTAAATCATCTTTATGAAACCAGCGTTTCCTATAAGAAGCCACAGCTTATCGCTCATCCGGCGGTCTTTCGCCCGAAGCGAGCCAATCGTTTGTCAATCGGCTGCCCCTTATCACTTGAAAAACTGCAAAAGAATTTTGTTCCACGTCTCAGCAAAAATCCAGTTCACTTAACAGAGCATTTAATTTTCCTCGGTGAAATCGAACGCTGCTTTCCCTTTGAGGCAAATCATTCCATCGGCGAAGAGTGCATTGATAACATTTGGCGGGAAGATTATGTCCTTGATGACTCTGCCTTGGTATACAAAGCACCACAAGGCCTTGTTATTATCACCGGCTGCTCACACTCCGGCATCTGCAACATTATTGAATATGCCAAAAAAGTCTGCTGCGAAAACAGAATCTACGATATTATCGGTGGATTCCATCTTCTCCAAACCGAAAAACAGCAAATGGAAAGCACTCTGAACTATTTCAAAACGCTTCATGCACATGCAGTTTATGCTGGTCACTGCACAGACCTGTCTGCCAAAATAAATTTGGCAAAAGTCGCCAATATAAAAGAACTTGGTGTCGGATTAGAACTAAACTATTAAATAGTTTTTAAAAACATTTCCCTATTTCTGGTATACGCACTAAATATGAATACCTCAGAACAAACTTCTGCTTTATTGCAGCAGTTTGTTCTGAGGTATTTGTTCTGTAAAGATCAAATTGTTTTGCGTACGGCTTCGTCAAGATCATTGACAATATTGCGATTTGCGTCATGCTGCTCATGCTTTAAATAGACTTCACCAAATCCATGCATCATTTCAAGTATCGGAATAATCTCCCGGCCAATTTCGGTTAATCCATATTCTACCTTTGGTGGAATAACCGGATAAACATGGCGGAAAATCAGATGATCTTCTTCCAAACTACGCAATTGCTTTGTCAGCATTTTTTGTGTTACATCAGATAATTTTTTCTTAATTTCATTAAACCGCAATATTTTATCACTTAAATACCACAAGATTAATATTTTTCTTTTTCCTGCCAACAGGCTTTGCACTAAAACCATTGGACACACATCTTTTTTTAAACAGTTTCCCTGTATACTATAGGCTTCCTTATATTCTTTTTTATTCATAAATATGATCTCCTTGTTTTAAGTATCTTTTTAGATACTATAGCACATTATAGTGCCTTCTTGTCAATATAAGTTATCCACATTATAATTTAACCCATACATTATGTATGAATTATGCAAAATAATTTGATTTTGCAAAAAACAGAAAGGATACTTTCAATGAAAACTTGTATTCAATATTTAAATCAAATTTGCCTACAAAAACGCGATTTTGGTATTTTAATTTTTCGTTTAATTTTCGGTGGGATGTTCATCTGGCATGGTTTTCCAAAAATCACAGGAGGTATAGAAACATGGACCGCCCTTGGACAAACCATGGGAGTCTTTGGCATACATTTCGCTCCGGCATTTTGGGGATTCATGTCTGGCTGTAGTGAGTTTATTGGTGGTCTGCTTCTTTTTTTAGGATTATTTTATCGTTTTGCCAGTGCTCTTCTTGCCATCAATCTATTGACTGCTTTCAGCAGCCAAATGCTGCAAGATAAGGGTCTGTTCAAAGCATCACAATCACTGGAAGATGCTTCTAGTGTTTTTGCCGCTGTCTTCATAGGTCCGGGACGATTCAGTCTTGATTCATACTTGGGTTTTATTCAATCGAAGCACACCAGCTTGTAACAAACCCGTTGCACATACTATTATGTACAACACGTAAATTTCATAAGGCATAAAACAGCGAAGCGGCCGATTTAAGGATCATTCATCCTCCATCTGCCGCTTCGCTGTTTTTCATATAATCAATCATTATAACCATATTGGATGCTTGTTTTTTGGTCTTTATTTATTATAACAAAGAGATGCCATCCACATCTGTCATTTTAATACCCAGAATCTCAAGCATGGTTGGTGCCTCATCAATAAGGCGTGCTCCCTGCAGAATTTGCGGTGCCTGACCACTATTGTGGATAATAAAGCACGGTTTTTCTCCACGACCTGGCAAATGTCCATGCGTTGCCACATTATATTTGTAATCGACCGATGAGGTTTCAACAAGTAAATTGTCATACGCATTGGAAAACGCATAAAAATCGACAGCTTCTACGACAAAATCAAAATCACCGCTAAGATGCTGTTCCTTTTCTATTTCTTCTCGTGTAAAGATATCCATTAACAATCCGGCACGTTGAAGAAAACGAAGAACTTCAAGAACCTCACTCTTTTTGCTTTTATCTTTTATATAGATCTGTGCACTAATGCCACAGGACTGTGCATATGCATCGTAACTCACGATTTCTCCTGACACATCAGTCTGCAGAAGACCTTTTTCCCGAAACAGATGATTTATACAGATATTTTTTTTAATTGGCATCTGTCCATGATCACCAAGAATAATAAACGCTGTATCTTCATAAATATTTTCGGTCCGAAGTGCTTCCATGATCATACCCAACCATTCATCATGCAGTTTGAGTGCCAGTTGTACTTCCTGTGCATGCGTTCCATACATATGACGATAATGATCGAGTGTAGCCATATGCAGCAACATAACCTCCGGCTTATATGCATGGATAATATCTACCGCACACGCTGCTCCAAACATATCAAACTCCGGTGTTTCCTTCCAGTTGCGAAGAGATTTGTTTTTTTGATAAATTTTCCGTACGTCTTCACTTATAGTCTGCTCAAATATATCCTGTGGATCATTTTTATTTTCCGTCCATATTTCCGGTATAAGGTAATCAACGGGGGCTCCAGCCGTCACCGGCCAAAGCACACCTGCCGTTTTCAGTCCATTTTCCCGAGCATAGTCAAAGATTGATCGTACCTTCATGTCTTTATAGTACCAATACCAACTGGCATTATTTGTCGCGGGATTCAGCTTTTCATTGTGTACGATACCCGTCCGATCCGGGTAGCAGCCACTCATAATAGTCGCATGACAAGGATATGTTAACGTCGGGTATATGCACGTTATATCTTTTGCAACAATACTGTCCTTTAAGATTTCATGAAAATGCGGCAGTTTATTAATCGCTTCCAAGTCTGTAGTAAAAAGTGAATCCACACATAAAGCAACAAGACGTTTTTTCATTGCGATGACTTCCTCCATTTATTTTCTATTTTTCCAAAAGCTTGTCGCTCTTAGCAGCTGCTTCATCTAATGCTGTTTTTATATCGATTGTACTCGTGAGTATCTTGTCCATGGTTTGGCTATAGATCTTACATACTTCCTTATAACCCTGATTCATTGGACGGCCGAATGCATATTGGAGCTGATCGAGTGCAGTTTTATACTGCGGTATTTTCTTATACATTTCTTTGATCTTTTCATTATCCGCAATGCTTTTGCGTGTAGGCAGATAACCCGTCTTCAAATGCGAATAAACGGCCTGCTCCGGTGCTGTCATGAAGCGAATAAACTCTGCGGCGGCGGCTTTCTTTTTATCATCCAGTTTTGACGTCATAACAAGATTACAACCACCCGTTGGTACCCCGCGGCGCGTTTGCATTGGAATAAAGCACGTACCAATTTCATAGCCATTTTCTTCAGCCAGCTTCAAGTTCTTTGTCAAATCCGCTGTTGATGTTATGCGCATCGCCAGCTGTTGATTCATAAAAGCCGACTCGCTGTTATCAGCGCCATTGTTTCCATTATAATATTTGAAATTGCTGTCTGCGATGCCATTGCGCAGATATTCTGTCATCCCAACGCCAGCATCTGAGTTGAATGTCGCTTTGGTTTCATCTTCACTAAGCGTACTTCCACCATTCTGACTAATCAAAGCCTCCAGTGGCCATGGATCACTAATAAAGCCGAAACCACTGACACCGATTGCCTGTAATTTTTTGGAATCTTCCTTCAGCTCTGCCCATGTTGCCGGACCTTTGTCCGGATCAAGACCAGCTTTTTTAAAGAGTGTCTTATTATAGTAGAGTACAGGCGTACTACGCAGATATGGAATCCCATAAAGCTTGTTATCAACATATGAGTTTTTTAATAATCCCGGATAAAAGTCCTCACAATCTTTTTTTGTAAAGTACTCATCGAGTGGCGCAATCATACCGCCTTTGGCAAATGTCTTGATACTGCTGATCTCCATTACAGAGACCGCCGGCTCTTCATGTGCTGCAAATGCGCTCTGCAGCTTAGAGTGCAGATCATCATAAGACCCCTGATATTCTGCTGTTACATGAATTCCCTTTTCCTTTCCCACGGTATCATTAAACTTTTGTGTGAGCTCCTTATTGTTTTCTGCTATTTTATCCTGCCATGAATACCAGTATTTCAGCTCAATTACACCATTATTCTCTTCCTTTGATGCCGTCTCACTTCCACAGCCGCTTGCCATAGTGCCCAGCACCAAAAGTGCCGCTGCCGTGCAAAAAATCTTATTCAATTGCATTCCAGTTCCCCCTGTTTTGTTATTTATGTAATATTATTTGTCACCCATATAAGTAAACGCCTTGATAATCTGCTTTTGTGCATACAAGAATACAAGCATGATCGGCAGAATAAGCATTACATTTCCTGCCATAAGCGTATTGTAGTACATACCAGACTCCACGTTTCGCAGCGAAGCGATCCCCACTGGTAACGTGCGAACTGCATCGCTCGTCGTCAATACCAGAGGCCAAAAATAGTCATTCCAGGTAGATATAAACGTAAGCAGTGCCAATGTGACAAGCACCGGCCGGGCCAACGGCAGAAATACCTTGCAGATAATTCGCCACTCACTGGCATGATCCATACGAGCTGCTTCGACAAGCTCCTGCGGTACCTGCTTAAATGCCTGGCGCAGCATAAAGATTCCAAAGGCACT
>Ga0172378_10003022_pt1 | contig 15773 bp, 11 predicted proteins | sample GrowelOW332metaG_FD_119755 | JGI IMG/M metagenome (GOLD analysis project Ga0172378, IMG submission 119755) | Groundwater microbial communities from an aquifer near a municipal landfill in Southern Ontario, Canada - Pumphouse #3_1 metaG | ecosystem: Environmental > Aquatic > Deep subsurface >... | reverse complement strand
CAGCCAACGGCCATTATGAATAACCAATTACGCTACGAACATAATCGCCAATTAATCTTTGATGCGAATAATGAATATCGCCGGTTTGAGGTGGTTAATCTACAAATACCACTACAGGGGGTAGAAAAAATCAACTACTTTGACCCCTACTATCATACCACACTCTACACCGATAAGGAAAGACGAAACTATAGTTACGATAGGGACCAAAATGGACTACGTCTTATTCGCTATGACCAAGCTAGTGACGATGCTATAGAAGCCGATTATACTTTCGTACATTTTACACTTGCTAGTGATGAACCACTTATAGACAAAACGGTTTATCTGCAAGGAGCTTTTACCTACGACCGTTTTAATAAAGCAAATAGAATGAAATACAATGGGACTCTTAGACAATATGAGAACACCCAATTACTCAAACTGGGCGCTTATAATTACCAGTATCTCACTATTTCTGGTAATAACAAAAAGGGCAGTGCCACTCCTTTTGAAAACAATTTCTACGAAACAGAAAACGAGTATCTTATATTAGTGTACGACAGACCGTTTGGATCAAGATACGACCATCTTATTGGTATGCAACGCATTAGTTATGCGCCTAATCATTAATTCTTTTATTGGTCTTATCTCTACAAAATAAAAAGCCGCTCACCTTCGATATACGAAAGTAAAGCGGCTTTTCTATGTTAAAAAATTATTACTTATTAAATAAACCAGCTCGTTCTACATAAGCAAGGATATCTCCTCTATTTACATGCGCACCAGGAGAAACACATACTTCTACTAGCTTTCCTTCAAAATTAGAGGTTACACGTTCAAACTCTCCCCAAGGAGAAAGAATATTACATAGTTCACTACCCTCATGCACCGTCATGCCAATAGCAGGAGGAATGGTAGGCCCGTCTGCAAGGATTTCCCAAAACACTTGTCCTTTTACTGTAGCCAAAATAGCTTCAGCTTTTGCGTGTTTTATTTTCTTTATCTCTTCAAGGTCAAAACCCTCTTTACTAAGCGCAGCATCTTTTGCGCGCTGCAAATCTTCTTCGAAACGCTTCTTAGCAACACCCGACTTATAGTCGCGATATTGTCTATCGTGCATCGCTAACTCAAAGAGCTCTTCTTGGTCTTCTCCTTCGGACCAACCATTCTCTTTCATCTCTTTACGATACTCATCTAAAGCATCTGGATAATATTGTTGTGGGTCCTTATCCGTAAATTCTAATCCCTTTGCCTCTGCAAGTGCTATAATCTCGGGAGCTAATGGCCCTGGTAACTTACCACTCTTACCTAAAATCATATCCCATGTATGATTGTCTATCATAGAGAAACGCTCTTCCCCCTTTATAAGCTGCATCATATTCATCAAAGAGACATTCTTTACATACTGACTAAAAGGAGTTACCAATGGTGGATATCCTAATTTAGGCCATACATAAGCCACCTCATCAAAGAGCATCAATAATAAATCGTCTAGCGATAAATCGGGTTTACCTTGTCCCTTTAATATTAAGTTTATACCGGCATGAACACCTTTTAGGTCGGCCATCATAGAGCCCATCATTCCACCAGGTAAGCCACAAGAGAGTAATAAAGAAGAAGTATGTTTATTGGTAGGATCTATAAAATAGCCTAGGAAATCATCTATGAATTCTTGCGTCATACTTCGTGCTTTCATATAGGCCTTCATATCAATTTCTGGCACTTTAAAGCCAGCATCTTTTAACATAGCCTGCACAGAAATCACATCTGGATGAACCTTACCCCAAGAGAGTGGTTCCATGGCCACATCAATAATATCAGCACCGTTTTTACATACCTCTAAAATAGAGGCCATTGATAAGCCAGGACCAGAGTGTCCGTGATATTGAATAATAACAGATGGGTTTTTTTCCTTAATAGCGCGTACCAAAGAGCCGAGCATAACAGGACGACCAATACCAGCCATGTCTTTTAAGCAAATTTCTGTTGCACCTGCTTTAATCAATTGGTCAGCAATATTCGAATAATATTCGATAGTATGAACCGGTGAGAAAGTAATACAAAGCGTAGCTTGCGGAATCATTCCAGCATCTAACGCATACTGGATAGAAGGGATGATGTTTCTAACCTCATTCAAACCACAAAAAATACGCGTAATGTCGACACCTTGTGCTTTTTTAACTTTATACATTAACCGTCTAACATCTGCTGGAACAGGGTACATACGCAAACCGTTTAAACCTCTATCCAACATATGGGTCTGAATGCCAGCATCATTAAAAGGTTTTGTAAATGTACGTACAGCTTTGTTAGGATTCTCTCCATAAAGCAAATTGACTTGTTCAAAAGCACCACCATTTGTCTCAACACGAGCAAAGCACCCCATTTTTATAAGCAACGGAGCAATGCGTGCTAATTGATCGGCACGAGGTTGGTATTTACCCGATGATTGCCACATGTCTCGATAAACGAGACTGAATTTAATTTCTTTCTCCATAATAATTCTATTTCAATAATCAAGACTTAGAATAATAACAGGAGCAAATATACAAGATAATTTATTCTTTGGTGTTTAATTTTATGTTTTACGTGCGTTTTTAGCGTATGTTATACATCATACTGTAAATAAACATTATTTAATTTTGAAAAGTGAAAAAATACATATACTTTTGTTACAAGAGGTAATCGTTTTTTAAATATAATCCTTCAATTGTGCTTGTAATTGTTGTCGAGAGAAGTAAATACGGCTCTTAATAGTACCCAAAGGCAACGATAATTCCAAAGCAATCTCTCTATATTTATAACCACGCACATACATCTTAAAGGGCGTTTTATAATCAGCGGGTAGTTTATTAACCATCTGATTAATTTCGCTATAAAGACAAGCACTATCCGAAGCAAAAGGATTATCCGCTTGATAGAGCGTCATAATATATTGGTCTTCTGTATTATCAGTAGAGGTTTGCATACGTCTCGATTTTCTATAACCATTAATAAATAGGTTCTTCATAACCGTAAACAGCCATCCTTTAAAATTTGTGTTTTCTTGATAAAGCAATAAATTATCCAAAGCTTTGAGCGATGTTTCTTGTTGCAAATCACAGGCTTCTTCCCGATTCCCTGTTAGGCGAAATGCATATCGCAGCAAATCGCCTTGTAGTTCTATTAAGTTTTTAAGAAAAACAACTCGATCCATAATTACATTTTTTTTCAAAGATATAAGTATTTTACCTAAAAACAATAATTATTACACAATATTTCTTTCAAAATTTGTGCTTAAGCAGGGAATAACAGAGCTATTTGATATGCATCATATCTTTCAATAAAGTCCTTACATCTTGGTAGTTACTAAGGAAATATTTTGCAGCAGAATTTTCAGTACCTACTTTTACTGTCTGAGCCGTTTTTGGTAATGCTTTGAAAAGATATTCATCGGTCCAATCATCTCCTATAGCCATCACAAAAGAAGCTGGGTGATCAAACAAGAACTCACTAGCGGCAATACCTTTATTGATGCCAGAAACCTTAACTTCAACAACCTTCTTACCCTCTAATATTTCTAAGTCTTTATTCTCAATCAGGCTAGAAACAGTATGTACCAATTCTAAAGCTCTAAGTACACCTAACTCAATATCTGCTTTTCTATAATGCCATGTTAACGAATAGGTTTTCTCCTCTATTAAACTCCCAGGGGTCTTATCTACAAAAGACTCTAAAACAGGCAGAATACTCTTCTTCCATTTTGAATTGACCGGTTTTCGTTGTTTCCAAGAACCATTAACTTCTTTCTTCCAAGCCCCATGCTCGGCAATCAGCACATAGTTTCTATTACCAAACCATCTTTCAAAGGTATCCTTATCTCTACCACTCACAAGTACTAGTTGTGTATTTTTATGAGCAGCAACTGCATCTAAAATCGCATACAATTCCTCATCAGGTTTTGCTGCTTGTGGATTATCAAAGAAACGTTGTAAGGTGCCATCATAATCCAAGAAAATGAGTCGCGACGATTCCTTAGTAAATTCGGAAAAGATATTTGTTCGTAAAGTTGGAGAGATTTTACGCGCATGGTAGTCGGATTGCTTTTCAATCGCATTCGATAAAGAAAGAACAAACTCCTCTGCCCATTTATACACATCATATCGTTTAAGGCGTTTCTGCATTAAATGTAAGGTTCGTTCTTTTTCCTCCTCAGGCATGATTAAAGCTTGATAAATAGCCTCAGCAGTAGAAGGAATATTATTGGGATTAACCAGTAGCGCCTCTCCTAATTCTTTGGACGCACCAGCCATCTCACTTAAGATAAGCACGCCACTACTATTTACCTTCGAGGCAATAAATTCTTTAGCCACTAAGTTCATACCATCTCTAAGAGGCGTTAGCAAGGCAATATCAGACGAACTATAGAGTTCAATTAAATTTTCAAAAGGCATTGAACGATAGAAATAGATAACTGGGTTCCAGTTCATCGTGCCAAATGTTCCATTTATATTTCCCACTAACAAGTCGACCTCATCTTTCAAATTCTTATAACATTCAACATCCGTACGAGAGGGAACAGCTAGCATAACCAATGACACCTTTTCTCTATACTCTGGATGATGCTCCAAGAAATAATGAAAAGCTTTTAGGCGTTGTGGAATTCCTTTGGTATAATCAAGTCTGTCAATAGACAAAATTAATTTTCTATCGGGCATTCGTAAAAGGAATCTATCAATATCTTGATGCTCTTTTGAACGTTCTTGTATAGGCTTACTCTGTACCTTAAGTGCTTCTCTCTCAAATTTTCCATAATCAATTCCCATAGGGAACACATCGATAAATACCTGGCGGCTCTCCAATTTGATTTGATTAAAATCAACATCGTAACCTAATAAACGTTTTACAGAACTAATAAAATGTCGTGCATAATCGTACGTATGAAAACCAATTAAATCAGCTCCTAGTAATCCTGTCACAATCTCTTCTCTCCAGGGTAAGATACGGATAAGCTCGTACGAGGGGAAAGGGATGTGCAAGAAAAATCCGATACGTAAATCAGGGCGTTTTTCTCGCAAGATAGAAGGTAATAACATCAATTGGTAATCGTGTATCCAAACAACATCATTTTGTCCCGCATTTTCAATAATAGCCTCAGCAAAAAGCTGATTAACTTTACAATAAGCCTCCCAATATTCCTCTTTAAATATGGTCATCTCTGAGAAATAGTGAAATAAAGGCCAGAGCGTAGAATTACTAAAGCCATCATAATAATTTTCGATTAAATCTTCGAATAGAAAAACAGGAGAGCATTGTTCTTTTTTTAGTAATAATTTAACTTGCTCCGCTTCTTCGTCAGAAGAAGGTATTAATCCAGGCCATCCTAGCCAGATACTATCTTGCCCTTTGTGATAAGACTCAAGGCCTGTAGCCAAACCGCCAGCGCTGGGTGTTACATGCAAACCCGTGTCATCTTTATCTATTTTTACTGGCAATCTGTTAGAAACAATAATCAATCGATCCATATATATGTATTTGAGTTAATAATAACGCCACTCTATTGGTATAAAAGTAGGGCGAGAAAGAAGCAGTAGACAACTAGGTTGTATCAAGAAGATCACTTAAATACAAAAAGGAAGAAAGCAAAAAAATAAAACAGGCTACTGCTATTGGATGCTAAATATAGTCAAAAAGATTGGATTTACCAAAAAAAGGATTAAAAAAGCGGCAATCATCCTTTTATTCAGACACGATACTACATTTTAACCCTATTTTTAAAAAGAGACTACAAAGAGAACAATTAGCTATGTTTCAATATAGGAAGACAGATTTCATATTTTACCACTACCAAACGAATCAAAAAGACCACGCTTCCACTAATACACTGTGTGACAACAATATTAAATCCGCAGTAGAGACAAAAGCCGTAAATCAGTCCGCCCATCACACAAGCAATAGCATAAATCTCTTTTCGAAAGATAAGTGGTATTTCATTAATAAACACATCCCGAATCACACCACCAGCAGCTCCCGTTATAGCACCCATCACCACTGCCACCCATAAGGGGAAACCAAGGTCTAGCGATTTCTCTACGCCAACAACCGTGAATAATGCTAATCCAATAGAGTCAAATACAAAGAATGTATTATTCAAATGGATTAAGACCTTACCAAAAAGAATCATCCATAGCAAAGCCAAGCCCGAACAGATTAAGTAGATTGGATTAGTCATCCAAAAGGTAGGCACCCCTAGCAATAGGTCACGAATTGTACCACCACCAATCGCAGTAGATACCCCCACTACATAAGCGCCAAACCAATCAAACTCTTTAGCAGAAGCCAAACGAATACCACTAATTGCAAAAGCAAACGTCCCAATAAACTCCAGCACCTGCAAGAAAGAGGGAACCACTAAATTATCTAGCCACATTATTTATAATATCATTTGCCAAGAAACCTTGAAAATTACGCACAACACAATCCATTAAACGACCTCTAGCCTCATTTGTGGCCCAAGCGATATGAGGCGTGATAAAACAATTCTTAGCAGACAACAGCGGATTATCATGCTTAGGAGGTTCAGCAGAAAGCACATCCAATCCGGCACCAGCAATAACCTCATTGTTTAACGCATTGGCTAAAGCCTCTTCGTCAATAAGCGGTCCACGGCCAGTATTAATCAGAAGTGCCTTTTTCTTCATAGAGAGCAATCGTTTTTCATCTACCATATGATGTGTATTTCTATTAAGAGGACAGTGTAAACTCACCACATCAGAATATTTAAACACCTCCTCTAGCGTATGTGCAAAAACCCCAACAGGCAGTTCCGCTTGTTTCTTAGAGGTATAAGCCCAAACCTCCATGCCAAAGCTCACCGCAATAGAAGCTACGGCATGACCGATACTGCCTAAACCAACAATACCCATTCGTTTTCCATGTAGCTCCATCATGGGCATATCCCAGTAACAGAAATCACGATTTTCTTCCCATCTACCTTTTCTGTTCTCCTTTGCATAGTAACCCACACGATTGGTTAGATTCAGTAAATGTGCAAAGACCATCTGTGCCACAGAGTTTGTACTGTAAGCAGGCACATTTGTCACCACAATGCCCTTTTTTCGAGCCATGTCAATATTCACCACATTATATCCTGTAGCCAACACACCAATATATTTCAAGTTTGGTAGTGCAGCCATATGTTCCGCTGTAATCATTGTTTTATTTGTAAACAACGCATCAGCATCCTTAGATCGTTCTATCAATTCGTCAGGCGCAGTAAGTTCATATATGCTACAATCTCCAAGACTCATCAATGGTTCCCACGATAAATCATTTGGGTTTAACGCATAACCGTCTAACACTACAATTTTCATTTTTTTCTGTTCCATACTGATTCCTTCCTTTATCTAATTAATATCTATCTTTCCAAATCTGCTGCATCTTATCCCGCAGTTTTTTTTCAGTTAAATTATCTTGTGGCTGCCAAAAAGAGTTTTTGTTAAGTGCATCGGGCAAGAACTGTTGTTTCACAAAATGCCCCTCATAGTTATGCGCATATTTATAGCCATCACCATAGCCCAGTTGTTGCATCAATTTAGTAGGAGCATTTCGCAGATGTAAAGGAACAGGCTGATTTCCCGTTTCTCTAACACAACTAATCGCTTTGTTAATAGCCGCATAGGCCGAATTACTTTTAGCACTTGTTGCCAAATAGATTGTTACCTCTGCCAAGGGGATACGCCCCTCTGGCCAACCAATCTTATGCACCGCATCAAAACAAGCATTTGCCAAGAGCAGCGCATTTGGGTTAGCTAGTCCAATATCTTCGGCAGCAGAAATCACCAAACGTCTAGCGATAAACGAAGGCTCTTCGCCCCCCTCAATCATACGTGCTAACCAATAGATAGCAGCGTCTGGGTCGCTACCTCTAATCGATTTGATAAAGGCAGAGATTATATCATAATGAAGTTCACCACCCTTGTCGTAGGCTTGCGGGTTCTGTTGTAGACGATTAATCACCCTTTCATCGGTAATCACCACCTCCTCCTCTTGCTCAGCATCTACCACCAACTCAAGAATATTAAGTAGTTTACGTGCATCCCCTCCAGCATAACGAATCATAGCATTCGTCTCTTTCAGCTCAATCTTTCTTGTTTTAAGAATGGTATCTTCTTTCAACACATGTTGCAACAACAAAAGCAAATCATCGCGTTCCAACGATTTAAGCACATAGAGCTGACACCGAGAGAGAAGCGGACGAATCACTTCAAACGAAGGATTCTCCGTAGTAGCTCCAATCAGCGTTACCGTTCCCGTTTCCACTGCGCCCAAGAGCGAATCTTGTTGCGACTTACTAAAACGATGAATCTCATCTATAAAAAGGATAGGACTCGAGGTAGAGAAAAAACGGTTGTTACGTGCACGTTCAATCACCTCACGCACCTCTTTCACACCAGACGAGACAGCACTCAACGTATAAAATGGTGTTTCTAATTGATGTGCAATAATCTGTGCTAATGTGGTCTTACCCACTCCTGGAGGTCCCCATAAGATAAAAGAGGAGATATGTCCAGCATCAATCATCTGCCGCAGAACAGCGCCCTCACCCACTAGGTGAGACTGTCCAATATAATCCTTTAGCGACTTAGGTCGCATTCTCTCTGCTAATGGTTGTGCCATAGAATCCCCCTATTTTGCCTCTTCAATCAAGACACGTTTTCCCTTTATCTTTTCTCCTTGAATCAGACGGAGTGTCTCTTTTAATTTTTCTCTTTTAATCGCTACAAAAGCATATCTATCTCTTACATCAATACGGCCAACCTCTTCCCGTTTTAATTGTGCCACTTTGTATAAGAAACCAACCACATCAATCTTATTGAGTTTATCTCTCTTACCCTTAGCAATGTATAAAGTAGACCAAGCAGGCTGTGTAGGTTTCAACTCCCCTTTTGGCAAGACACGCTTCTCTAGTTTTGTTGGCAAGTAGTCTGGACGAATCTCTTCAGCATTCAAAATAATGAACGCATTACCCTCCTCTTCCCAACGAGCTGTTCTACCATTTCTATGAATAAAAGCATCCATCACAGTAGGCAAGTGATAATGTACCACATTTTCAATTTCAGGAATATCTAAGCCACGTGCAGCTAAATCGGTAGAGATTAGCACATGGCAACTACCACTCCTGAACTTATAAATAGATTTTTCCCGTTGATCCTGCTCCATGCCACCATGAAAAGCCTCACAGTAGAACTGTCTACTTTGTAGATAATTAGCAATACGGTCAACCGATTCTCTAAAGTTACAAAAGACAACCGTAGAGGAACTACCTAGTGTACATAACAACTGGTAAAGGGTTTCCAATTTATCTTTAATAGGCGAGTCCACCTGCATCATATGCAATCTACTCTTCTCTTCTCCCTTCAAGAAATCAAGACGAGTGATACGTCCCATGCCCACAAAAGCAGGGATATGTTGTAAATCGGTAGCAGAGAGTAATATGCGTTTGTCTATATGCTCCAAATAAGCGAGCACCTCCTCCATCTCCGCTTGGAAACCAAACTCCAGCGATTTATCAAATTCATCGAGCACCAAGGTATGCACCTCATGCACAGAGAAATTACCCTTGCCCAAATGATCGTTTAATCGACCAGGTGTACCGATAATAACCTCCGGTTGCGTTCCTACAATCGTTCTTTTCTCATCCATTGTAGGTTTACCACCGTAGCAACAAACGGATTTAAAAGAGGTATGCATATCCTTAAACACCGTATCTATCTGCAAGGCCAATTCACGCGAAGGTGCAATCACCATCACCTGTACCAATCCTTTTTGTTCTGTTTTCAAGCGTCGTAAGATAGGCAATAAATAAGCCAAAGTCTTACCCGACCCTGTTGGCGAGAGCAACACTACATCTTTTCTTCCATCAATAGCTCCTATAGAAGCTATCTGCATTTCGTTCAGCTCTTTAATAGCTAAGCGCTGCAATATAGGTTGTAAATCATTCATTTCTGTCATCATGCTGCAAAGATACAATGAAAGGCTGAATATCCTTTAAGAAAGCACTAAAAACCTTTGTAATTATTTCTCTTCTAGCAACTGTTTATAGGTCCTAAAAGTTCGGTCATCAAAACAAACAAAAGTCACTTCAGTGATTGTTGGATACAACTTTAAGGCCTGTTTCACTTGATAAACAGCCACAGGTGCGGCTTCGTTTAAAGGATACCCATAAATGCCGGTGCTAATAGAGGGAAAAGCGATACTCTCCGCCCCATTCTCGGAGGCTATTCGCATCACGTTTCGATAACAATTGGCTAATAATTGCGGTTTATTGGGTCGGTTACTATAATAGATGGGCCCCACCGTATGAATCACATAACGAGCCGGCAATTGATAGGCCTTGGTTATTTTCGCCTCACCCGTATCACATCCATTCAACTCCTTACACTCTTCTAATAATTCAGGACCTGCCGCTGCATGGATAGCACCATCTACACCACCACCGCCCATCAGTGTACTGTTTGCAGCATTCACAATCGCATCCACTTTGAGTAGAGTAATATTTTCCTTCACTACTTTAATCTTCTGCTCCTTCATCATTCACCACTCCTTTCCTATTGGTTATACACCAAATATAGCTTTTTTATACTAAAAACAAAAGAAGAAACGATTTGTTTGTTTCATCTACTCCTTTTTCTACACTATTATTTTGAAACTCCTTCTAAAGCAGTTACATTTGTTTCTTGCACTTCAACCAAACATCACTACACCATGACTAACCTCATATCCAAACAACTGAAAGAGTTTAAACAAATTTGCACCTCAGCTCTGCTGCAATTTCCAATAGAACTTATACTAGGCGTTCTATTTTTCCTTTTTTATTTTATAGCAGATCAAGAATATCTATCAGAAGAGGTTACCGAGAATGTTAAAATGTTACTACTGTTCTATCCTATTCTTAGTTTCATAACGAGTTGGCTCCATCAAATAACAAGTAAAAAACAGCACTGGATCTATTACCTAACCCCCTTACTCGTTATCCCTCTATTCTATATAGATTGCGCAGACTGGTTAAACAGCTGGAGATATCCCATCTTGCTACTTTTTAGTATGATTCTCTTTTTGTATGGCTATACGCAAGCCAAAGAGAATAAACGATTTACACAACAAACCTTTCATATCGCTATCAACCTATTGATGGCCACTTTTATTGGTCAACTCCTTTTTGTTCTGTGGACAACCATCTTCTATTCGATAGGATATATTTTTGAATTTCCCCTGCTGGCTGAATATACGCTGCCCTATCTACTTGCAGCTATTTATTTTATTTTTATACCCCTCTATTTTTATGGCTTAACCAACCGAGTAAAAGAGGAAAAAATGACGCCATTATCGAACACCTATACCCGTATTATTAATTATATCTTCTCTATAGCCCTTCTTACCTACACCGCTATTCTGTATCTTTATTTTGCAAAGATTGTCTTTCTTTGGGAGCTACCAAAAGGAGGGGTTAGTTACATGGTGATTTTCTTTGTTACCTTCTTAATGATAGGTAAGCACTATCAACAAATTGTATCAAAACCCTTTTTTGGAGGATTCTATCGCTCTAGTTCTCTCCTCGCACTCCTTCCTCTCAGCCTCTTTTGGGTGGGTACGATCTACCGAATAGGTGAATATGGCTTTACAGAAAACAGACTCTATTTAGTCCTAATCGGTGCACTTATTACATGCTATACGCTACTCGTTCTGTTTAAGCCACAACTTAAAACCGCCTATTACCTGTTATTTAGCAGTATTGTATTACTACTTTTCACATTCATCCCTGGTCTATCTACCAAAGATATAGGAATTTACAGTCAGCAACAACGCTTAGAGCAAAAAGCAACACAGCTAAACCTCTTCACAAAGGATAAGAAACTAAAAGCTTTTACCAACACACAAGATTCGGTAGAATATAAAATTGCACTAGAACTCCAATCGAGTTATGATTATCTAAAAGACGAGTACGGAAAAGAGAGCATGGTCGAAAAATATGGGGATATCAACATTCAGCAAAAATCTTCAATGAATTTATATATAACACAGAAAAAGGAAAGTGATATATCAGACTACACCACTTATTATCCAATAGGTGGCACAGACTTAAAATTCTCGTATAAAAATGGAATAATTAAAGTAGAGAAAAAAGGTAACCCGTCCACTCTATGGTTGGCGTATGATCTGCAAAAAAAGATAAATGAAGATCCACAAATTTGGAAAGATAAAACCAAACAAGAAGAGTTATTAACTATAAAGAATGACAGTTGTATGCTCCTTCTTAGAAAAATTAATTTACGGTATACAGAGAATAAACTTAGTATGGATGATAGGACCATTAATCTTGATTATGTACTATTTGATGGATTATATCGAAAATAAAGGCACCATTTCCTACTTTTTTTTAATGACATCTATCACCAAATTAGGAAAACGCCCACAACAATAGTATGAAAACTGAAAAATTAAAAGAACGATATAAAAAGATAATCATCGCTATCGATTCCTTTAAGGGATGCCTTACCTCTATAGCAGCAGCAGATGCAGCAAAAAAAGGAATACACCATCTATTCCCCAATTGTGAGGTCGTCTGTCTACCCATGGCCGATGGTGGCGAAGGCCTCATCGATGTACTACTCACCACCAGCAAGGGCAAGCGTATTACCTGCACAGCACACGACCCGCTGTTTAAGCTTCGTCGGGTAGACTATGCCATCTCCGGTGATGGACAAACCGCATACATAGAGATGGCTCGTATCAGTGGCCTACCGTTAGTGCCACGTGAACAACAAAACCCTATGCTCACCACTACTTTCGGCACAGGAGAGCTGCTATTGGATGCACTAGAACGGGGTTGTAGACACTTTATCATTGGTATTGGTGGCAGTGCTACCAACGATGCGGGATTGGGAATGTTGCAGGCTTTAGGCTTTCACCTACTCGATAAGAATGGTAACAGACTGACACCAGCCTGTGGAGAGATGCTTGCCAAGATAACTAAGATAGATAACAGCAACGTGCATCCAGCTCTCCACGATTGCTCCTTTACAGTAGCTTGCGACGTACAAAACCCATTCTACGGTCCACAAGGTGCAGCATCTGTTTTTGCTCCACAAAAAGGTGCCACCCCACAAATGGTAAAACAGCTAGATGATGGCTTACAGCACATAGCAACAGTGATTCAACAAACAACCGGGAAAGAGATATCCCACACACCTGGTGCAGGAGCGGCAGGTGGCATGGGTGGTACCCTACTTGCTTTTCTGCATGCTACACTAACCTCGGGTATACAACTTCTGTTAGAAGCGGTCGATTTTCCGCGTGCAATAACAGATGCCGATTTAATCATTACCGGAGAGGGACAAGCGGACCGGCAAACCCTCATGGGGAAAGTCCCCTTTGGTGTTCTAACAGAAGCAAAGAAACAACAAATCCCAGTAGTTCTACTAGCAGGGAGTATAGCAGATAAAGCCCTACTACAAGCAGCAGGCTTTAAAGAGGTAGTTGCCATCAATAGCACCACTCTTCCATTAGAAGAGGCCATGCAACCAGAAATAGCCCGCCGTAATATTGAGCAAACAGTTAAAACCATCTTGTCTTTATAATTGCAACACTACCTTTTAGGGGAGTAGTATATGCTACTACTTGCTATGTAAATAAATGGTCTGCATAGCACGAGGTGCAATTGGTGTGGTATAGGTATTACCCTCCAATGCAATGGATACCTTATATGCCTCTTCGTTTTTGTTAAAGACAACCACAGCAATAGAACCATCTCTATTTTTTGCAGCTGTGTAGATCACACCCTTTACATCTGCCACCGCTTGCACACCAATTCTGTGCGCATCAGGACGAATAAACTTACTAAAGTGGCTCAATAAATAGTATAGCGGTGTATAAATCACTTCATGCGTCACTGGGTTAACAAGCACAGGAGCGCTATTAAAATTATTATAAGGATTGGGTTTACCTTCGTTACTAAGAATGCTACACCACTCCACATATCCCTGTGTACCATGATTCAAATCGGTGATTATATCGTAAGCATAGGTTTCAAACGGTACAAAAGTACCTGCATAATCGGTGCTAGCTCTCCAATACTGACCAATAGGATCAGCAGCATCAATATCGATGCTCGATTCAGAATGAATCATCCCTTTGTTTGGCCACGTTTTCTGTAACTTCGCTAATTCTTTTGCATACCAATTGTTTTCTTTCAGCTCAGAGTTTGTGTACCAATGAAAAGCTGTTCCCCACGCATATTTAGAAGCCTCAGGGTCTTGATAAGTAGGTGCCACATAGTCGTTCATGGTCGATTTATTATGATCATAAATCAGCACATGCAAACCAACATCCAAATCATCTAGGTCAAGATGACCATCTTTGACCAGTTGAGGACCAAGGTAGTCACGCAGAAAAACGCAAGCTTGTTCAGGCGTAAAACCATTACTATCCCATTGTGCATTCTGTGCATGTAGAGGTTCATTCTGTGGCGTAAGTCCCCAGATAGTAATACCCTCTTCTGCATAAGCACTTACATATTTCGATAAATATTTAGCCCAAAGTCCGTAATATTGAAGTTGTAAAGAGCCATTAGTCATTTCAGCAGTTTCTCCTGTTTTCATCCAAGATGGAGGACTCCAGGGCGAAGCAATAATTTTAAAATCGGCTCCTGGAATAGCAGATGCCTCTAAAATCATTTGGATAACATCATAAGTCGAATCTACGAGATCTATAGTACGCACCTGGTCGTTTTCCTCTCCCGTAAATCCTCTTTTATCTTCATACAGACTAAAGGTAGAAAGCTCCTTATCCCCCTCTTTTATATAGGTATAGTGGTTATTAGAGTAATCGCTACTATTAATAGGAGTTCGTGTAAGCGTAAATCCAGCACCCTTTGTTGGACTAAACAATTTCGTTAAAACCGCTCTGCGTGCACTTTTTGAGAGAGTAGCCAAATTCCATGCCGAGGATTCGGTGAAGGCAGCACCAAAACCATAATATTTTTGAAGCTCTTTATCAGGGAAAAGCTGTAACGCTACTTTCTTCGCCGCAGTAGGTCCCTTTTTTAACCGCATCATTTGCCATTAATTTAAGATTATCGCCAGCATAAGAGGTTTGATAAACATCGGTCACATAATCTTGATGAGTACTCTTAGGTGAACAACTAACCAACCCAATGGATAGAGCTAGGAACAACGAATAGGTAAGGACTACATCACCAAGCCTCCTTGTGCCCGATTGAACACCTCTGTTACCACTATCTTTTCTCCATCTTTTTTGCTACGTTCTTCTTTCATTTGTTTTTGTGTGTTTTTCATTCGTCTATTTCTACCTAGGTATTAATTTGATTTATCCGATTGTGCCCAGTTAAAATTACTTTTAAATTTAGCCAATTTATTCCGATAATAAGAGGATAAGTCCTTCCAATGATAATAGGGAGCTACATCCGTCTTCACCGGTAAAGTCACCTCATGCTCATTCAGAAGCGCTTTAACCAAGATATCAGGATTGCCCAATTGACGATAAAAAACCAATTGAATATTACTAGCCATCATAAAAATCTTATAGTTTCGCCATTCATTAGCCACTAAATCGGGGTCAGTAATCACTTTTCCACAATCACCAAGTTCTAACAAAGCAGCCAACGGCAAGATATAGGTATCGTGACCAAAGCGCATAGTAGCCCCATTGCCTTTATTTACCACACATGTATCTGCTGTAGTAAGAATATTTTCCAATAACCTAGACTGATTAAAAGGCATAGCACTCTGTGT
>Ga0172378_10003021_pt1 | contig 15776 bp, 11 predicted proteins | sample GrowelOW332metaG_FD_119755 | JGI IMG/M metagenome (GOLD analysis project Ga0172378, IMG submission 119755) | Groundwater microbial communities from an aquifer near a municipal landfill in Southern Ontario, Canada - Pumphouse #3_1 metaG | ecosystem: Environmental > Aquatic > Deep subsurface >... | reverse complement strand
GAAGCTCAGGATTGGGTACAGATGCTATATCGTATGTATTTTCGCTGGGGTGAGCGGATGGGCTATAAAATGGAAACTTTGGATTTTTTGCCAGGAGATGAGGCAGGAATAAAAAGTGTGACATTTTCTATTGCTGGTGAAAATGCCTATGGGTATGCAAAATGTGAAAAAGGTGTTCACAGGTTGGTTAGAATTTCTCCTTTTGATGCGTCTGGGAGAAGACATACTTCTTTTGCTTCGGTAGATGTTATTCCAGAAGTAGATGTAGATACGGAGATAACGATTGATCCCGAAGAACTTAGGGTTGATACTTATAGGTCTGGGGGAGCTGGGGGTCAGCATGTTAATAAAACAGATTCTGCTGTAAGAATTACTCATTTACCATCTGGAGTAGTAGTTCAGTGTCAGAGTGAACGCTCTCAAACGCAGAATAAAGCATATGCAATGAGAGTTTTACAGGCAAAATTATTGGAATTAAAAAGACAAGAACATAAAGATGAATTGTCTGAAATACGAGGGGAACAAAATGAAATAGCATGGGGTAGCCAGATACGATCCTATGTTTTCCATCCATATAGCATGGTTAAAGATCATCGGACCAATGAAGAAACAGGAAATATAAATGCAATAATGGATGGAGAAATTGACCAGTTCATTTCTGCCTGGCTTAGAGAAAATGCAGTAAATAACCAAAAAAAATCTAAATAATAGCAAGCAGGAGGAATTATTATGTCAGCAAATGATATTAGAAATATGGCAAATAGTATACGACAGGATATTATTGAAATGATAACAGCAGCTAAGTCTGGACACCCAGGGGGAAGCTTATCTTCTGCCGATATTGTTACTGCGCTTTATTTTGGAGAAATGAAAATAGATCCGCAGAGACCTGATTGGGAGGACAGAGATCGGTTTGTACTTAGCAAAGGGCATGCGGCACCAGTTTTATATGCAGCTTTGGCTGAAAAGGGATATTTTGATAGAAAAGAATTAGTAAAATTAAGACAGACTGGGCATTTCCTTCAGGGACATCCTGATATGAAGAAAATACCTGGTGTGGATATGTCAACAGGATCTTTAGGACAGGGAATATCAGCAGCTGCAGGCATGGCTTTAGCAGGAAAGTTGGATAATAAGAGTTACAGAGTATATACATTATTGGGAGATGGAGAGATGGCTGAAGGACTAGTTTGGGAAGCAGCTATGGCCTCAGCTCATTATAAGTTGGATAATCTTTTGGCTATTCTGGATAATAATGGATTGCAGATTGATGGTCCTAATGAAGAAGTAATGAATTCTGGTCCCTTAAATAAAAAGTGGGAAGCATTTGGGTGGAACGTCATTCAAATTGATGGACACAATATTGAAGAAATAAATAAAGCATTTTCTGAATCAAAATTAGTAAAGGGAAAACCAACGATAATAATTGCTAAAACAGTAAAGGGTAAAGGAGTATCTTTCATGGAAAACCAGGCAAGTTGGCATGGAACTGCACCTAGTCCTGAACAGGCAAAAAATGCTTTAGCTGAATTAAAAAAGGTGGTATGTTAGATGGTAGAAAAAATTGCAACAAGAGATGCATACGGAAAAGCATTAGTAGAATTGGGAGCAGAAAATATAAATATTGTAGTACTGGATGCTGATCTTTCTAAATCTACTAAAACGGCTGATTTTGCTAAAAAATATCCAGAAAGATTCTTTAATATGGGCATAGCTGAACAGAATCTTATGGGATTTTCTGCAGGACTAGCAGCTTCGGGTAAAATACCATTTGCGAGTACATTTGCGGTATTTGCAGTAGGCAGAGCATTTGAACAAGTTCGCAATTCTATAGCATATCCCAAATTGAATGTTAAAATTGCAGCTACTCATGCTGGTATTAGCGTTGGGGAAGATGGAGCTTCACATCAAGCTATAGAAGATATTGCTTTGATGAGAGCTGTTCCTAATATGACAGTATTAGTGCCATCAGATGCTGAGGAGACCAGACAAATAGTAAGAGCTGCTGCAGAGTATAAAGGTCCGGTATATATACGTATGGGTAGATTAGGGGTGCCGGTGCTTTACGATGATAGTTACAAATTTGCGATTGGGAAAGCTAGTATCTTGAGAGAAGGAAGAGATGTCGCTGTTTTTGCTATTGGCCTTATGGTGGCAGAAGCTTTAACTGCAGCAGAAATCTTGTCTAAAAAAGGAATAGAAGTTACAGTAGTTAATTGTGCCTCTGTAAAGCCAATAGATCAAGAAACTATTATAAAAGTACTGAAAAAGACGGGTGCCGCTGTAACAGCAGAGGAACATAATGTTATTGGGGGATTAGGCAGTGCAGTGGCAGAAGTTCTAGCTGAAAATTATCCGGTTCCTTTGAAAAGGATAGGTATTAATGATACTTTTGGAGAATCAGGAAAGCCAGCGGAGCTTTTGGAGAAATATGGGCTTACATCACAGCATATAATTTCTGCTGTGAAAGAAATTATAAAGAAAAAAGATCGTTTGTTAAAAATGGATAAAATATAATTTATTGTAATATTAATTTAAATTATTAAGAAAACATAAAATCTCATTGTGTGAAATTTTATGTTTTCTTATGTAATTTATAAAAATACACGGATATTAAGCAAAAAAAGATATATGTAATTATTTTCTAATGAAATTTTAAAAGGAAATCGTGATAAGATGTCGAAGAATTACAGGAATAAAAATATTTGTGATATTTTGGATAAGGACAAATCCGGAGGATTGTATGATTAAAATGAAAAGTATTTCCAAATTTTATCCGAATGGGGCTAGGGCTTTGTACGACATAAACCTAAATATACATAAAGGCGAATTTGTTTTTTTGGTCGGCCAAAGTGGAGCTGGAAAGTCTACTCTGATAAAATTATTATACAGGGATGAAATTCCTACTAGGGGACAAGTAATTGTAGATAGTGATAATCTGATAAGGCTTAAAGAACGGGAAATTCCGCTATTGAGGAGAAAAATAGGTGTAATTTTCCAAGACTTTAAATTATTGCAAAATATGACGGTGTTTGAAAATATCGCATTTGCTCAGCAGGTAGTTGGTAAACCTAAAAAAGAGATAGAAAATAATACAGAAGTTTTGTTAGAAGTTGTTGGGTTAAGTAAAAAAAGAGATGTTTATCCTGACGAAATATCAGGTGGAGAGCAGCAAAGGGTTTGCGTTGCAAGAGCCCTTGCAAATAATCCGCCTATTCTTGTTGCAGATGAACCAACAGGAAATCTTGATCAAGATACAGCTTGGGAAATAATGGAGATATTATCCCGAGTCAATAAAATGGGAACAACAATTATTATGGCAACCCATGCTTTGTACATTGTAGAAAAGATGAAAAAAAGAGTGGTTACTATTGATAAAGGGAAGATAATTGACGATAGACCAGAGGGGGCAAATAGGTTTGGAATTTAATACTTTTGGGTTTATTTTTGAACAGGTCTTTATATCTTTAAAACGTAATGTTTTACTAACTTTAGCTTCAGTAATAACTATGATAATTTCACTTTCTTTGTTGGGATGTTCGATGCTTTTCCTTGCTAATGCGTCATTCGTGGCCGAAACTTTTGAGTCCCAGGTAGAGATTGCAGTTTTTTTACAGGATTATTTGAGTTCGGAACAGGTAGTGGATCTCCAAAATAAATTGGAAAAAATCGAAGGCGTTGCTTCTGTAACTTTGACAACAAAAGAAAATGCTATTAAAGAATTTGAAGAATCTATGGGTTCAAAAACATTATTGGAGGATTTGGGAGGGATAAATCCTTTTCCAGATAAATTTACAATTCAAACAACTGATGCACATTTGGTCCAAGATATTGCCAGCAAAGTAAGTAAGGTGACAGGGGTAGAAAAAGTTCGCTATGGTCAGGGTGTATTAGAAAAACTATTACAGTTTACAGATTGGTTGAGGTGGGTAGGGTTGGCTATTGTGGTTATCTTTACAATTGCTTCCTTTATCTTGATTGCCTTTAACATAAAAACTAATGTTTATTCTCGCGAAAAAGAAATACAAATAATGCGCCTCGTCGGTGCAAGTAATTCATTTATACGCTGGCCGTTTATTATTGAAGGTATGTTCATTGGATTGATAGGAGCTGTAATAGCCATGGTAATTGTGGGCTTTACTTACACATGGCTACTCGGTTATGTTATGTCAAATTTGACGTTTTTGCCAGTTGTGGCTGATCAGTTGTTTATAAGTAAGGTTTTGGGTGCTATGCTACTGAGTGGGATAGGTATTGGAGTACTAGCTAGTTCCATTTCTGTGAGACAATTTTTAAGAACTTAATTTTATTATTAAGTAAATAGTAGTCTTGAGTTAGTAATTCATTGATAACATAGGAGATTACTGAAAGGAACAGGGGAAAAAAGATGTTGGAGCATTTACAAAGAAGAGCAATACTGATGAGTAGTATTCTTGTTATTGGGATTGTTTTATCTGCAACTCCAGTAGGCGCAGATAATCTAAATGATGCAATAAAGCAGCAACAGGAACTTATTCAGAAGCAAAATAGTGCTCAAGGGCAGCTTAACAATCTTACAATAAAAGAAAATCAGATGACTAAGCAGATTCAACAGCTAACTGTTGATATTTCAAAGGCAGAAATTGATTTGGAAACAAAAGAAAACGAATTCACAAAGGTACAGGCAGAGGTTGAAGCCGTTCAGCAGGAAGTAGATCAAAAGAAAGAAGAACTAGAAAACAGACAGGACACAATGCGTAAGAGAATGCGTAGCATATATGAAGATGGGCAGGTAAATTATATGGAGGTATTATTCCAGTCAACTAATATTTCCGATTTTATATGCAGAATGGAATATGTGGGATGTCTTGTGGATAATGATCAGAAATTGCTGGATGACTTAAAAAGTCAAAAATCACAATTGGATGAAAAGGAAAAAGAACTTTTAGCTAAAATGGCTGAGGCGAAAAAATTAAAAGAAGAGGCAGTTGCAGCAAAAGCTTATCTTGACGATAAAAAATCAAGCAAAGAAATTGCTCTTGTTGACAATGAACAAAGTCAGGAAGCGATACTGGAACAAATTGCAAAAATGGAAAATGATTCTAAAAATTTGGAAGAAAAAATTCGTCAACTTCAAAGTCAAAATACTGGCATTGTAGGGTCAGTTACGACATGGCCCACTCCAAGTTGTAGGTATATTACCAGTCCTTTTGGATATAGAATACATCCAACTACAGGTAAGTACACGCTGCATACAGGGGTAGACATAGGTGCTTCATATGGGGCGACTATCGTTTCTGCTGGGTCTGGAATAGTCATTTTTTCTGGTTGGTATGGAGCCTATGGAAATGCTATAATTATTGACCATGGAAATGGAGTGTCAACACTTTACGGGCATATGTCTTCTATAGTAGCAAAAGTAAAGACAGCAGTAGTCCCAGGTCAGACTATTGGTTATGTGGGTACAACAGGATGGAGTACTGGCCCTCATTTGCATTTTGAGGTTCGCGTAAATGGGACACCAGTCAATCCTCTGCAGTATTACAACTAGAAGTTACGCATATAATAGTTAATAAATTTGGGATAATCAATGGATATTTTGGAAGGAGAATACTATTGTCAGACAAAGTAAGATGGAAAAGAGCACTAAAACAGGCAGCGGCTGTCGGTCTTATTCTATGTTTAGCAGTTTGCCTGCTTGTGGGTGGATTTGTTTTAGTTAATCACAATCATATGGGAAGACTGTTTACAATTGTAAGTTATATAGAGACCCAGTATCTTGAAAAACCAACGGCTGAGCAGCTTGTTGACGGAGCTATAAATGGGATGGTAAGTTCACTTGATAAATATAGTTCTTTCCAAAATGCAGAGGAAAATAAAACCTTAATGAGCTCTATAAAAGGTGAATTTGGGGGGATAGGCGTTTATTTGAGTACAGCTGATCCAGAAGAATTAGTTGTTACACGCCCTATCAAGGATTCACCAGCGGAAAAGGCTGGTGTTGAAGCTGGTGATGTTATTGTAAAAATAGATGATACTGATGTAGCATCTATTAGCCAAGATGAAGCTGTTGCTATTTTGCGTGGGGATTCTGGCACAAAAGTTACGGTAAAATTATATAGGTCAAAAACAAATGAAGAGTATTCTGTAATTCTTACAAGGGAGATTATTAGTGTTCCTACAGTTGAAGGAACTACGCTTCCAGGATATCCTGATATAGCTCTAATTGATATTTCGAGTTTTAGTATGCAAACTGGAGATGAGTTGGAACAGACCTTAAAAAATCTTAATATGGATAATTATAAAGGTGTCATTATTGATTTGCGCTATAATTGTGGGGGAGAAGTAAATGCGGCGATAAAAACAGCAAGCTTGCTTGTTCCAGAGGGTGCAATAGTTCATATCGTAGATAAAAATGGGAAAGTTGATACAAAGGAATCCACAGCTCAATTTATGAATAAACCATTTGTAATGTTAATTAATGAATATAGTGCCTCTGCCTCTGAAATAGTTGCCGGCGCAGTAAAAGACTACGGAAGTGGTACAATTGTTGGAACTACAAGCTTTGGAAAAGGAGTGGTTCAAACTGTTTTCCCGCTTGATGATTATACTAGTGTTAAATTAACGACTAATAAATACCTTACTCCCTTAAAAAAGGATATTAATAAAAAAGGAATTGAGCCCGATGTTGTCGTTGAATTAAAAGAGGGAGAGAAACCAACAATAATGCCTAGTTCTCAAGAATTTGACAGCCAATTGCAAAAGGCTTTGGATGTTTTAAATGCAAAAATTAAATAATAATATTTTGTAAAAAAAAATTGAGTGTTGATAATAAATCATTTAAGCAATTAACTGCCAGGTGTGACCCTGGCAGTTTTTTGTGCATACAATATCACAAATATTAAATGACTGGAGGAATTGTGGTGGGGAACAAGGTTGTGGTTCGTCATTATTTTCTAGAGGCTTTTACACCAAAGGGGTATTTTACGCTGCTTCCAGAGTTATTGAAACGAATTAAATCTACATATCTGCTTAGCGGCGGACCTGGAACAGGGAAATCAACTATGATAAAATTAATTGGAATAGAATTAATAGATCGGGGATATGATGTCGATTATATTAGATCAGTTAGAAATCCGGATTCAGTAGCAGGACTATGTTTGCCAAAAAACGATATATGCCTTCTTGATAAAAAAGAATTTAATATTGAAAAAGTAAAAGAAAATGATGAAAAATATAGAATAATTAATTTTGAAAACTTCTGCAGGGAAAATAAACTAAAAAATTATTCTGATAGAATAAAAGAGTTGGAACATGAATTGAAAATTTTAGAAAAAGGTCTGATGGATTGCTTGAAAGATGAATATGGAATTGGAGAAAACAATACAAAAGAAAATGGTGCTTCTTTAAAAGTAATTAATGAGTCTAGTACTAATGAAAAAAATCGAAATGGTAAGGAAAATCTCGCTGAAATATTATTAGAAGTTAAAAAAAGTAATATATCATTTTGTTTTTTACATGCGCTTAACGTGGATGGTTGGTTGAATATTGCACCAAGATACTTAAAAGATTATGATAGAATATGTCTTGATTTCAATGATTCAACTAAAGTTGTAAAAGATATTTATAAAGAAATAAAATGTTTAGGTCAGGTCGTTGAAATTGTTATTCATCCGCTAAGGACGGATACGGTAATGGGGTTAATATTCCCAAGTAAAAACCTAGCGGTTTGGCAGGGAAATCCAAGCGATGTGGAGGAACAGGGTCTAAAGAAAAAACATAGCAGTGTTTTAGAAGAACAAATTGAAAAATATAGAATAAAAAGAGTGCAAATAAAAAGTATTTATAATAAGACAGTTAATTTCTCAGACTTAGATGAATTGAGAAATGAGTTTACTAGTAGTATTTTGGCAGATTTAAGGGGATAACTTGGGCTACTTAAAAGTGTTAAACAGTTCAATAATTATCTATTAAATAAATGAATATAGCCTAAGAATTAAAGTCTAAAGATGTAAAAATTATGATGCCTTAGATAACTGAGTAATCATAGGCTTATGGAATAGGATATGGAAAGGATGTAGTAGAATGGAATTTAGACTTCATGCACCTTACCAATTGGCTGGAGACCAGCCTGAGGCAGTGGAAAAGCTGGTAAAAGGCGTGAAAGAAAAGAAACAACATCAGACCCTTTTAGGAGTAACTGGTTCCGGAAAAACATTTACGATGGCAAATGTAATTAAGGAAATCAATAGGCCTACCTTGATTCTAGCTCATAATAAAACTTTGGCAGCACAACTGTATTGTGAATTTCAGGAATTTTTTCCAGAGAATGCAGTAGAGTATTTTGTGAGTTATTACGATTATTATCAGCCAGAAGCATATGTGCCTTCAAGTGATACATACATTGAAAAAGATGCTTCAATAAATGAGGAAATAGAAAAACTTCGTCATTCAGCTACAGCATCCTTGTTTGAACGTAGAGATGTTATTGTTGTAGCAAGTGTCTCATGTATTTATGGTATGGGTTCACCAGATGAATATCGGGGTATGGTTTTGTCAGTACGCCAGGGTCAGGAAATAGATCGTAACCAGATTCTCAGAAAGCTAGTAGAAATTCAGTATGATCGTAATGATGTCTCATTTATGAGAGGAACATTTAGGGTAAGGGGAGATGTAATTGAAATATGCCCTGCTGCATCAAGCGAAAAAGCGATTAGGGTGGAAATGTTTGGAGATGAAATAGAACATATTTACGAAATTAATATTCTTACTGGAGAAATATTAGGAGAAAGGCGTCATGTATCAATATTTCCGAACTCTCACTATATAATTGAAAAGGACAAGTTGCTGGTTGCGGTCGAAAATATTGAGAAAGAATTAGAAGAACAGCTTTCTTTTCTAAAATCAAGGGACAAGCTGTTGGAAGCCCAAAGATTAGAACAAAGAACGCGTTATGATATTGAAATGCTCAGAGAAATGGGCTTTTGTAATGGAATAGAAAATTATTCCCGCCATATTACATTCAGGAAACCGGGAGAAACGCCCTATACTCTTTTGCATTATTTCCCTGAAGACTTTTTAATGTTTATTGACGAATCCCATCAAAGTTTGCCACAGATTAGGGGAATGTACGCAGGAGATAGATCGAGAAAAACAACCTTAATAGAACATGGATTTCGGCTCCCTTCAGCCATAGATAACAGACCTTTACGCTTTGAAGAATTTGAAAAGAAAACCTTGCAAAAAATATATGTTAGTGCAACACCTGGGCCATATGAGATTGAGCATTGCACAGAATTTGTCGAACAAATTATTAGACCAACGGGGTTAATTGATCCAGAAATTTTGGTCAAGCCGTCAAAAGGCCAGATTGACGATTTGGTTGGAGAAATCAATAAGCGTATAGAGAAAAATGAAAGAACACTGGTTACAACTCTTACGAAAAGAATGTCAGAGGATTTGACAGAATACATAAAACAACTGGGAATAAGTGTAAAGTACCTTCATTCAGATATTTTGACCCTTGAAAGAATGGAGATTTTGAGAGCGTTACGACTTGGTGAAATAGATGTTGTAGTGGGAATTAACCTTTTAAGGGAAGGATTGGATTTACCGGAAGTTTCTCTTGTTGCGATCCTTGATGCAGATAAAGAAGGTTTTTTGCGGGCGGAACGTTCTTTAATTCAGACGATAGGAAGGGCAGCGCGAAATGTTAATGGCAAGGTAATTATGTATGCTGATAAAATGACTCGTTCTATGCAAGTGGCGATAGATGAAACAAATCGACGTCGTATAATTCAGACAGAATATAATAAAAAAAATAACATTATCCCCATGACTATTTGCAAGGACATTCATGCAGTACCAGAAGCAACTAAAGTTGCTGAAGATCAGGCAAGTTATCAAACGATGTTTGGAGAGATTGCAGAAGAAGAAAAAGAAAACTTTATCTTAGCATTGGAAAAAGAAATGTATAAGGTTGCGAAAGAGCTGGATTTTGAAAGGGCAGCCGAACTAAGGGATGCTATAATTGAGTTAAAAGGTAAAACTAGTTCAGGAAAAGGAAAAAAGAATGGAAGTAAGAGTAAGGCAAAAACTAATAGGGGAAGATACAGAAAATAAGTATTACAACTTTTAAAGTAAAAGTATAAAATAGCTTAACGGTTAAAAGAAAAATCCGTTTTTGGTAGATACAATATAGGTATGCAAACTTTCTAAGCATGCGTTGTATATGATCTGTATAATAGTTTTTTGTCATTCTAATCATAAAATAAAATTATTAATAATCAGGGGTAATTTAGAGATAATATAATTGGTTTAAGTGTCAAAACTACCCTTTGGATTTTATATACAATATATAGACATTGATACTTTTTATCATGAGCGTATATAGTATGTGAATTCTGTAAAATAAGCTTTTGACATTCTAGCCACAATTTTATTTGCAAATGTAGACACTAAATATTTAATTATGGAGGAAGACATGACGCAGGAATATATCAAGGTGCGGGGAGCACGTGTGCATAACCTTAAAAATATAGATATAGATATTCCAAGAAATAAATTAGTAGTGATTACAGGGCTGTCTGGTTCAGGAAAATCTTCGCTAGCATTTGATACTATTTATGCTGAAGGACAGCGACGCTATGTAGAATCGTTGTCTGCTTATGCTCGTCAGTTTTTGGGTCAGATGGATAAGCCGGATGTTGATTATATTGAAGGACTATCGCCTGCCATTTCCATAGACCAGAAAACAACAAGTAAAAATCCACGTTCTACCGTAGGAACTGTAACGGAAATATATGATTATCTTCGCCTCCTTTTTGCAAGGATAGGTCATCCGCATTGCCCAAAATGTGGTAAACCAATTACTCAGCAGACAGTTCAGCAAATGGTGGACGAATTGATGATATACCCTGAAAAAACACGAATGCAAATATTGGCACCTGTCATAAAAGGTAAAAAAGGAGAACATACAAAATTATTCGAACAAATAAGAAAAAATGGGTATGTAAGGGTAAGAGTAGATGGAGAAATTAAAGATTTGAGCGAAGAAATTTCTTTGGACAAAAATAAGAAGCATTCAGTGGAGATTGTTGTGGATAGAATCTCACTTAAAAATGAGAGCGCATCAAGGCTGGCAGATTCCTTAGAAACGTCACTAAAGCTCGGAGAAGGAACAGTAATAGCTGAGATAGATGGACAAGAAGATGTACTTTTTAGTGAGAATTTTGCTTGCCCTGATTGTGGAATAGCAATTGAAGAACTATCGCCAAGATTGTTTTCGTTTAATAGCCCTTTCGGTGCTTGTCCTTCATGTACAGGGCTTGGTGCCAATTTAGAGCCTGATATAGAATTAATTATTCCAGATAAAACTAAATCTTTAAGGGAAGGTGCCATTGCCCCTTGGTCGAGGTCGAGTTCAACGTATTATCCACGTCTATTAGAAGGATTGGCCTCTGAATTTGATATTGATATGGATGCTCCAGTAAATGATCTGACAAACGAACAGTGGAATGCTTTAATATATGGTTCAGACCGTAAAATTAAATTTACCTATTTAAGTATTTTTGATGAACAGAAGACTTGGAGTGCGCCCTTTGAAGGCCTTATTCCTTATTTTCAGAGAAGGTACAGAGAGTCTAATTCTGATTATGTAAGAAATGAGATAGAGAATTATATGGTGAAAAAAGCATGTCCGATTTGTAAAGGAAAACGTCTAAAACCTGAAGCACTAGCTGTAACAGTAGGAGATTATTCAATAGATTATCTGACTCGTTTACCTGTTACTGAATCTTTAAAGTTTTTTTTAAACTTAAGGATGACCGAAAAAGAGCATATTATAGCCAAACAGGTTTTAAAGGAAATAGTGGAAAGATTGGGATTTTTGGTTAATGTGGGATTAGATTATTTAACATTGAACAGGGCAGCAGGGACATTGTCAGGAGGAGAGGCTCAAAGGATTAGACTAGCGACGCAGATCGGCTCAAGTCTTACTGGAGTGTTATATGTTTTGGATGAACCGAGTATTGGACTTCACCAGAGAGATAATAACAGGCTTTTGACTACATTAAAAAAACTTAGGGATTTAGGTAATACCTTACTGATTGTTGAGCATGATGAGGAGACGATGCTATCTGCAGACCATATAATTGATATTGGTCCTGGAGCTGGTGCCCATGGTGGAAAGTTAGTTGCCCAAGGAACTATGGAAGAAATACTTAAAGTACCTGAATCGGTTACCGGACAATATTTAAGCGGCAGGAAAAAAATAGAGGTTCCTGAAAATCGTAGAGAACCAAACGGAAAATGGTTGGAAATAATAGGAGCTTGTGAAAATAATTTGCAAAATATTAATGTACGAATTCCAATGGGTGTATTTACCTGTGTTACTGGAGTATCAGGTTCAGGGAAAAGTACTCTTGTTAATGAAATTTTATTTAAAGGATTAGTTCAACATTTGAGAACTGACAGTAGAGTAAGACCTGGAAAATATGAAGCCCTCAAAGGGTTGGAGAATATAGATAAAGTGATTAATATTGATCAATCACCGATAGGAAGGACGCCACGCTCCAATCCGGCCACATATACAGGAGTATTTGATTTTATTAGGGCAATTTTTTCAGAGGTTTTGGAATCAAAATTAAGGGGATATAAACAGGGAAGGTTCAGTTTTAATGTCAAAGGTGGTAGGTGTGAAGCTTGCAAAGGGGACGGAATTATTAAAATAGAGATGCATTTTTTACCTGATGTGTATGTCCCCTGTGAAATCTGTCATGGAAAAAGGTACAACAGAGAAACCCTTGAAGTTACCTTTAAGGGGAAAAACATTGCTGAAATACTCGATATGACAGTAGAAGAAGCACTGGATTTTTTTAGTGCGATTCCCAAAGTTGCTAGAAAATTGCAAACTTTGCAAGATGTAGGTCTTGGTTATATTAGACTTGGACAATCTGCAACGACACTTTCAGGAGGGGAGGCTCAACGTATAAAATTGGCGTCCGAGCTAAGCAAAAGGAGTACAGGAAAAACACTGTATATTCTTGATGAACCAACAACAGGACTTCATACTGCAGATGTGGATAAGCTACTTAAAGTTTTGCATCGTCTTGTCGATTCAGGAGATACAGTTTTAGTGATAGAGCACAATTTGGATGTGATAAAAACTTCAGACTATATTATCGATCTTGGCCCAGAAGGTGGCAATAAGGGTGGAACAGTGCTGATATCAGGAACACCTGAGGAAGTAGCAGAATGCTCATATTCCTATACTGGACAATATCTTGGTAAATATCTTCGTTAGTTAGAGTAGGTTATACAATGTTTGCCATGTGCTTTCGAAGCTAGCAGAGCTTGGTCAGCTAGGTAAAAAAGAGTGTTAAGATCTTTTGTTTTGTCATTTGGTAAAAATGTATGAATGCCAATAGAACAGGATATAGATATTGATTGTTCGGAAATAGTAGATTTATTTGATGATAGCGCCAGTGCTGGTGGGGTATGTAATAGGAAGTTTTTAGTATTAAGCGAGGATAGTATTTTTTGTGATAAAGAATGTGCTTTTTGAGAACAAATATCCCCTAGTAAAATAGTGAATTCGTCTCCCCCTGTTCGGAATACTAAACCATAGCCGTTAAAAATACTTGCAATTAAAAGAGCAAATTCTTTCAAGATATGATCTCCGGCAGTATGTCCATAAGTGTCATTGATATACTTAAAGTTATCTATATCAATGCATATTATTGAATAGGTGTAGTATTTCCCTTCTTCAATATTTGAATTTTCTTCTAAGATAATTTTTTTAAAGTAATTATGGTTATATAAACCTGATATAGTATCAGTAACAGAAGCTAGGTACAATTCGTTGTTTTGAAACTTGAGTTCCTGGGTCTTTTGTTCAATATTTTTGTTAAAATTGTTCGACATTTCTTCAATATGCTTTTCTAAGTTTCTGTTCTTTTCAGCCATAATTCCAGGGTCATTTGTTATAAAATCAAAAATTAGTATACAAATAATGAGGAAAGTAAAGGTATTAACTAGAACTTGAGGTACATAAAAAGAGGATAAAATGTTTATTAGTGTTACCTTATAAGGATTATTACTAAAAAATGGAATAAAAAAACAAAGATGGATGTTTTCCCAAATAAAGACTAAAAAAATCCATAAAATAATTTTCCTGTAATTTAGATTGGAGGGTTTAATCTTAGTTTTCCAGGCTATGCCTGAGGCAAAAACACTCCCACAAAAAGTAGCTAAAGAACAGGGAAAAGCAGATATTCCTCCCATTGAATATCTGTGAACTGCACCAAGACTGCCGACAATAAGTCCACAGATAGGTCCGCCTACAACTGCAGCGGAAAAAATGAATGCTGTTCGAATATTAGCAATAATTCCTCCAATATTTATACCTAATTCAGAAGTTACTATTGTAGGAATAAGAAAAAACAAAATACATAAAAACAATTCTAAATATGTCTTGTCCCCATGGTGTAAAGCTCTAACTACAGTCTTTGATCTTGTTATAATGAAAATCAATCCCAAACATATTAACAAAAGCGAAAATAATCCAATGAAGTAATCCATAGCATCACCTCGTGATATTTAGAAATTGGAAATATAAATTGTAAATTGTAAATTCTAATAATGAATAGTACATTTAGCCTATATGATAATATTATAATACATCACAATTAGAGGAAAAAGAAGAAAGATTTATAATGTATTATAAAACAAGAATTGCACTTGGAATTTAAGAAAAATTTTATAGAATAAAAATCAATTGATAAAAAATCGAAAATGTTTGCGTGCTGTGGAGAAATGTAAGCAGGGGGTAGACATTAGGAGATAAATACTATATATTATATAAGTAATAATGTAGTATTTAGAATTTTTTCATAGATAGATAGATGAAGATCTATAATTCTGGAGGGAGTAAAGAAATGAGATCAAAAGTTACTATTCAAACGCTGAGAAATAAAGTTGAGGCAGGGCAGAAAATTTCAATGCTAACTGGTTATGATTTCCCTATGGGTCAGTTAGAAGAAAGGGCAGAGATAGATATTATTCTCTGTGGAGATTCGCTGGCAATGACAGTTCTGGGTTTCGATTCAACATTGGGTGTAGATATGGAAACTATGATTGTTCATGCTAAAGCTGTGCGTAAGGGGGCGCCTACAGCATTTTTGGTTGGAGATATGCCATACATGTCTTATCAAATATCAAAAGAAGAAGCAATACGAAATGCAGGTAGATATATGGCAGAAGCTGGTTGTGATGCGGTGAAGCTGGAAGGTGGAGCAAATATAGCTGAAACTGTAAAAGCAATGGTCAACGCTACAATACCGGTAATGGGTCATTTAGGACTTACACCTCAATCAATCGCACAACTTGGGGGTTTTAAATCACAGGGAAGAGACAGTCTAAGTGCGCTTAAAATAATTGAAGATGCTAAAATATTGGAAGAAGCGGGAATAAGTCTTCTTCTTTTGGAAGCAGTTCCTCCGGAAGTTGGGAAAATAATTGCTGAAAGAGTAAGTGTTCCTGTTATTGGTATAGGGGCAGGTCCGGATGTTCATGGACAACTATTGATTGTTCATGATGCTTTGGGATTTTTTGATGCCTTTACTCCTAAGTTTGTAAAGAAATATGCTGATTTGAATTCGACTATTGTTAAAGCACTTAGTGAATATAGGCATGATGTCGAAAAGGGTCAATTTCCTGAAGAGAAACATTGCTACAAGCTTAAAGATGGGGAATTGGATAAGATATTGAAGGAAATTAAATAGTGATTTTCAACTTTT
>Ga0172378_10003019_pt1 | contig 15782 bp, 14 predicted proteins | sample GrowelOW332metaG_FD_119755 | JGI IMG/M metagenome (GOLD analysis project Ga0172378, IMG submission 119755) | Groundwater microbial communities from an aquifer near a municipal landfill in Southern Ontario, Canada - Pumphouse #3_1 metaG | ecosystem: Environmental > Aquatic > Deep subsurface >... | reverse complement strand
ATATTTAAAAGATTTATCATTTGATCGTTTATTACAAATTAACGGAAGTAAAGCAAAAAAAATCGGAATAAGTATCGCATTAATCTATGCTTTAATTGTTACTGTTGGCGGATTTGGATTTTTATTCTTTAATTTAGCTCAATTGCTAAGCAGCATGAATCAAATGGAAACAATGATTAGTTTCTTAGCAACATACTCTTTAATGATTCCAATCATCATGACGCTTTTTAGAGCAAGTGGCACATTATTTTTTTATAAAGATTATGAAATTTTAGCAGCATTACCAATAAAATCAAAAACAGTACTTGGGGCAAAACTTACAATCATGTTTTTATGGATGTATGTTACAAATATCGTTTTTGTTGTTCCTATATTATTTTCATATTTTTATTTTGCAGGATTTGATATTGTAGGGCTTTTGATTTATTTGGTAGCATCTATAGTATATCCTTTAGTACCTATTGTTATATTAACGTTTATTTCTTTAGGTATTGGTTATATTGCAACTAAGTTTAATTTTGGAAAAATAATTCAAATCATATTATTATTTGTTTTATTTTTTGGTATTTTATATGCCCAATTTAGCATAAGTGCAGCAGAACAAAATCCTTTAACAGGACAAATAGATACAATTGCAGGTATAAGTAAATACTATCCACCTATTCGGTGGTTTCAAGATGCGATTTATAGCCATGATTGGCTAAGTTTGTTATATTTATTATTATCACATTTAGCAATATTTGCATTATTTTTTCTAAGTATTGAAAAATTATCGTTAAAACTCAATCAAACGGGTATTCAAAAACATGTTAATAAAAAAGTTAAAATGACTAAAATTGCGCAAAGTTCAGTTACTAAAATTTTAATCAAAAAAGAATTTAAAAAGATTTTAAGCATTCCAGTTTATGCAATTAATGCTGGCTTTGGCATTGTGCTTTTATTAGTATTATCTATTGCATCTTTATTTTTTAATGATTTATCGGAAATTTTAGCAACGTTTGAATTAGCAAATATTGAATCATTTATTGTTGTATCACTAGTGATTGGATTTGTACTAGCTCTTGCATATACACCAGCGATAACATTATCTTTAGAAGGTAAAAACTTCTGGATTCTTAAAAGTCTACCAATTAAGGCAAGTCAGGTTATGACTGCTAAAATATACTTTAATATTTTATTATTTTTTCCGGCTATTGCTGTTAGTATTATATTCTTTAGTATTGCATTTGGTTTTAGTTTTATTCAAGTTATTGTGACTCTGTTATTATCTTTTTCACTGTTGTCTTTGATTTCAGTAGTAAATTCTATTGTTAATTTATATTTTCCAAAATTTGATTTTAAAAATGAAGTAGAAATCGTTAAACAAAGTGCTGGTGCATTAATTGGTATGTTAGTAGGTATGAGCATTGTAGTAGTAAATGGTGCTATATTTTATTTTATTACTTCATATTTTAGTGAAGAAATTAGTTTTGCTTTATTAAGTTTAATGAATTTTTTATTGATCATTCCATTTTATGATATTATTAAGAATAAATCAGAAGGTATATTTAAAAAATTATAATGATAGGTGATGTTGAGTTTGTTAAAATTTAAAACTAAATACTTAAAAATTTCAACAACGTTTTTTTTGGCATTCCATTTTATATATTTTATTTTAAATCAAGGTTATGCATCTTTGCTATCTTGGTTGTTTTTGATTGTATCAATTATTGTTGTTTATTTTATGTTTATGCAAGTTGATGAAAAAAATTATAAAAAAACTTTGTTTTCAATTATTGCATATTATATTGTTTATGCACTTTTTATATATCAAAGTTTTATAGATTATCCTATTCCATTTGATAATGTAGAACAAATTGTTTTTACTATAGGTATTAATTTTGCTTGGTTATGTATATATATTTATGTTATGTATCATAAAGATCATGAAGATGCAAAGCATATATTTTATATTGTGACACTTATCTTATTTCTTTTTGAATCATTTTCTAATTCAACACGCTTAATTTCATTTGTCCGTGGTTATATGACTAGAGCATTGACACCATTTATTGGATTTTTGCTTGTTGTATTTATTATTTTAATGACGATAACAACGTTATTGACATATTATTTATATTTAGAAGAAACAAAAGAAAAATTAAATATAAAAATGATTAAAAAAATATAGAATAAAAGCATCAAATCTAATTGATTTGATGCTTTTTTTAATATTATAATTAAATTAAGTCTTTGATATAAGCTTCTATTTTTTCTGGTTCAAAGTTTGGACTGAAACGGTTAACAACCTTACCATCTTTATCAACTAAAAATTTTGTAAAATTCCATTTGATCTTTTGACCAAAAATCAATTTTTTTAAAAAGCCTTCGGGCTTTTCTTTATTTGTTAATTCTCTGACATTTTGGTTTTTTAAATATGTATATAAAGGGTCTTCGTTTTTACCATTAACTTCAATTTTGGAAAATGATTGAAATTGGGTACCATAAGTTAATTCACAAAACGATTTAATTTCTTCATTAGTGCCAGGAGCTTGATTTAAAAATTGGTTTGAAGGAAAATCTAAAAGTTCAAAACCTTGATCCTTATAATTTTCGTAAAGTTTTTCTAATCCTGAATATTGTGGTGCAAATCCACATTTCGGTGCAGTATTAACAATGAGTAGTACCTTACCTTGATAATTTTTTAAAGAAACATTTTTATTATGCATGTCTTTAACTTCCAAATCATATAAATTCATTAAAATCACCTCCTAGGATATTTTAATTTATATACGTAGTTTATCAAACATTTGTTATTTATGAGTATAATTTACTTAAAGTATAAATAAAAACATCAAATCAAGCGATTTGATGTTTATAAAAGTATTATTGGTTTGTAATAAAATCTATTATTTCTTTTTGAGTTTTCATACTTAATGCTCGATGTGCATTTAATATTAAAGTTTGACTATTTTTTTCTGATATCTTAGATTTAATATCGAGTAATGAATGAGGAGAACAAGATAATTCATTGATACCTAAACCAATAAGAATCATTGCTGCTTGAGGGTCACTTGCCATTTCGCCACATACACTAACAGGAATGCCTTCTTTTTGTGCTGCGACAACTGTCATTTTTATCATTTTTAATATAGCCGGATGAAATGGTTGATATAAATATTCAAGCTTTTGATTTGTACGATCAGTTGCTAGCATGTATTGAATTAAGTCATTGGTTCCAATAGAGAAGAAGTCACAAACTTTTGCAAGATCATCAGCAATCATCATGGCAGATGGTATTTCCATCATAATGCCTAATTGATATTTTCCAACTTCGAAACCATCTCTAATAAGGGATGCTTCAATTTCTTTAGTTAAAGCTTTTGCTTCTAAAAATTCTTCGTAAGTAGAAATCATCGGAAACATTATTTTTAATTGACCATATGAACTTGCTTTTAATAAAGCAGTTAATTGTGCTTGAAATAAAGCTTTTTGATTAAGTAATAAGCGAATACCGCGATTACCTAATGCTGGATTGCTTTCTTCATCATGCTTAAAATATGGTAGTGGTTTATCACCACCGATATCTAATGTTCTAATAATTACAGATTTATCTTTAAATGCGATAAGCATTTGTTTATAATATTCAAATTGTTCATCTGCTGTAGGCATTTTGTGTTGATCCAAAAATAAGAATTCTGTTCTAAATAATCCTACACCATCAATAGCTACATTTTTTACAAAACGCATATCTTCAAGTGATCCTAAGTTTACAAAGAGTTTTAAATGTTTTCCATCTTTAGTTACAAAAGGTTTGCCATCAAAAGCTTTTAATTCAGCTTGACTTTTATCGTATTGATTAATTTTTTCATGATAAGTACTTAATAAATCATCACTTGGATTTTCGAAAACTTCGCCACTAAATCCATCAAGTATCGCGAGTTCGTGATCTTTTGTTATTTTCATTAAAGACTTAACACCAAAAATTGCCGGAATATTAAGTAATTTAGCAATTATTGCACTATGTGAAGTTGTACTACCAACTTCTGAGATAAGACCTTTAATATATTTTAAATCTAATTGTGTTGCTTGTGAAGGTGTTAATTCATGAGTTACTAAAATGACAGGTTTATCTATGTTTGCTAAATCAAATACAGGTAGATTAAGGGCATTTTTCATAATACGAGAAGAAACGTCTTTTAAATCAATTGCTCTTGCTTTGATATAATCATCATCAATTTGATTAAATGTATCAATATATTCGTTAGAAGTAATTGATAATGCATAAATTAAATTAAAGTGCTCATCTTTAATTATTTTTTTAACTTTATTAACAACATCAACATCAGTTGCAATAGAAATATGAGCATCAAATAAACTCAACATTTCTTTGTCAAATTTATTTTTATATTTTGTTTTAAGTTCGTTTAATTGATCAATGCTTTTTTGAATTGCAATTTCATACTTTTCAATTTCTTTATCAGGATTTTTAATAAGTGTTGGTAATATATTAATTTTATAATCTTCAAATTTTAATATTTGAGCTATTGCATATCCTTCGCTAACCCCAATACCTTTAAGCATAGTATCACTCCTTGTATAAATATTGTATCATTATTTTAAAATGTTTTGTTATTTTTTTATTATGTAAGTGTTACCATTAAAATGATAAAAATTGAAGTATTCTATTCAGCAAATGTTCTTTTTTTTGTTATAATATAAATGAGGTGAAAACGATATGTTAACTTATGAAGAATTAAAAGCCCGTTTAGGCGAAATTATCGATCCTGGATTTGATAAACCGCTATCTGCAATTAATGGTATTAAGAAACTTGTCATTGGACCAACGGGTGTGGTTGAATTAGAAGTTTATCTTAAAGATAAAGCAAAGAATGAGCAAAAAGTAAAAATTGAAATTATTCGACTTGTTAAAATTGATGCAGGTTTTCCAGGAATAAAAATTGAATGCTTTGAAAGTGAATTTTTAGTTGAGGGTGAAAAATCTATTAAATATTTAGCAATTGCATCCGGTAAAGGCGGCGTTGGGAAATCAACAGTAACAGCAAACTTAGCTGCTGCATTGGTTCGTCAAGGAAAGAAAATTGGTATTATTGATGCTGATGTTTATGGAGCAAGTATTCCAAGTGTTTTAAAATTACCAATTAAACCGATTTCATCAACTGAAGATGAACGTATGATACCACTTGTTAAAGATGATATTGAAGTTATTTCAACAGAATTTTTTATGCCTACTGATAAACCATTGATGTGGCGTGGACCAATGTTGGGGAAAATGTTAGTACATTTCTTTAATGGCACAAAATGGCGAGAAGATATTGATTTAATTCTTATTGATTTACCTCCAGGAACTGGAGATGTTGCACTTGATGTTAGATCATATGTACCAAAAAGTAAAGTTTTAGTTGTAACAACACCCCATGAAAATGCTGCACATATTGCTGTAAAAGCAGGTATTGGTGCACAAAATATTGGTCATGAAGTTATTGGTGTTATTGAAAATATGAGTTATTATTTAAATCCATGTAATCAAAAAAGAGAATTTATTTTTGGTGAAGGTGGTGGCGAAGCAGTTGCAGAAAAATTAGGAGTTCCTGTTTTAGGCCAAATTCCTCTAGGACAACCTTTGGATAAAAGCTATATGTTTAAAGGAAATGAACCAATTGGTAAAGTTTATGATGAAATTGCATCAATTATTATAAAGAAATTAGAAATTTAAATATTATTATAATTAGTAAAAAGTAGCATCACTATGCATATATCATGTGAATGCTACTTTTTTTTATTTTATATCACTAAATTTTAATATAGGATGTCTTACAGCTTTAACTTCATCAAGACGTCTTACGACAGTATGATGGGGTGCTGTTTTTACAAGTTCAGGACTATCAATTGATTCTTTAGCAACTTTTCTCATAATATCAATGAAACTGTCTAATGTTTCTTTTGATTCAGATTCGGTTGGTTCAATCATCATAGATTGATGAAAAATTAAAGGAAAATATATGGTTGGTGCATGATATCCATAATCAAGTAATCTTTTTGCAATATCTAATGTTTTTACACCAGTTGATTGATCTTTTAAACCATCAAAAACAAATTCATGCATAGCAAATTGATCAATGGGTAATTCAAAAACATCTTTTAGTGATGTTTGAATATAGTTAGCATTTAAAACAGAAAAAGCGCCAACATCGTTTAAGTTTTCTTTTCCTAAACTTAAAATATAAACATAAGCTCTAAGGTAAACTAAAGTATTACCATAAAATGAACCGATAGAACCAATTGTGTCTTTTGGCTTTACCCAGACATATATATTGTTTTCTTTTTTAACAAAAGGTGTCGGTAAAAATTCAATTAAAGATTTACAAACGCCAACAGGACCTGATCCAGGACCACCACCACCATGAGGTGTTGAAAATGTTTTATGTAAATTAAGATGTGTAATATCAAATCCCATATCACCGGGTTTTACTTGACCTAATAGAGCGTTAAGATTAGCACCATCATAATATAGAAGTCCGCCAGCTGCATGAACCAGTTTTGAAATTGTTAATATGTCTTTTTCAAAAACACCAGCTGTATTAGGATTGGTTAGCATTAATCCTGCGATTTCATCATTTAAAACTTCTTTTAAAGCATCTAAATTAACAGTGCCATCATTATTTGATTTTATTTCTACAACATCAAAGCCACAAACACTTGCACTTGCAGGATTTGTGCCATGTGCACTATCAGGAATGATGATGATATGGCGTTTATTATCTTTTCGTTTTTGATGATAAGCCTTAATGATCATTAAACCAGTAAGTTCACCATGTGCTCCTGCAAAAGGATTTAATGAATAAGCATGCATACCGGTAATTTCAGCTAACATGTTTTGTAATTCATCATATATTCTTAATAAACCTTGGGTAGTAGAAGATGGTTGTAATGGGTGGGTTTGAGTAAAGCCACTCAAATTAGCAAGTTCATCATTAATTTTTGGGTTATATTTCATTGTACAAGAACCAAGTGGATAAAATCCATTTTCTAAACCAAAGTTTTTTTGACTTACATTTGTATAATGTCTAACAACATCAAGTTCAGATGCTTCAGGAAGATTTGCAATACTTGATCTTTTTAAGTGTGAAGGAATTTCTACTTCATCAAGAGTTTCATGATCAAAATTATAACCAATGCGTCCTTTAGAAGAAAGATTAAATATAAATGTATCATAAGCTTTCATGATATGCCACCACCATTTCTACGAGTTGATTGATTTCAGCTATTGATCTTTTTTCTGTAACTGCAAATAATAATAAATTATCTTTGATTGTTAGTGGACCTAAAATGTTATTTTTGACTAAAAAAGATTCTAAATGATTTGTATCAAATTTAGGCTTTAAGACAAATTCATTAAAAAACATTTGATTAAAAGCCTCTTCGAATAATTTAGTTTGAAGTAATTTATTATATAAATAATGGGCTTTATTCAATTGATCTTTTGCAATATTTACAAAACCTTGTTTTCCTAATAAAGATAAGTAAATAGTAACTGATAATGCAAGAAGTGATTGATTTGAACAAATATTAGAATTTGCTTTTGCACGTCTGATATGTTGTTCTCTAGCCTGTAATGTAAGAACAAAAGCTTGCTTTCCATCAACATCTGTTGTCATACCACAAATACGTCCTGGCATTTTTCTAACGTATTCACTTTTTGTTGCTAAATATCCTAAATAAGGACCACCAAAGCTCATAGGTATACCAAGAGATTGCAGTTCACCACAAGCAATGTCGGCATCATAATCTTTTGCGTTTTTAAATAAGGCTAAAGATTGACCTTCTTGATTTACAATAAAAAGTCCTTGATTTTGATGGACAATATTTGATATGCCATCATAATCTTCAATAATGCCATAATAATTTGGAGTACTAACGATAAGACCCATAGTATCTAGTATATGGGTGTTTATAAAGTCTTTATCAGTAACGCCGTGTTTTGAAGGTACTAAGATGACTTCAATATTTCTATATTTTGCATAAGTTAAAACAACCTCAATAACATGAGGATTTAATGTAGAACTTACTAATATTTTATTTTTTTTAGTTTGAGCGTATGCCATAAACATGGCTTCAGCAGTTGCAGTTGCCCCATCATACATTGAAGCATTTGAAACATCCATGCCGGTAAGTTCACAAATCATGGATTGATATTCAAAAATATAATGAAGTGTACCTTGTGATACTTCAGGTTGATAAGGTGTGTAAGATGTTAAAAATTCTTCTCTAGATGTAATTGAATTTATCGCGCTTGGCATATAGTGATCATAGCTACCAGCACCTCTAAAAACAATAAATTGTTGATTTAAATTTGCAAGGCTTTGCATATGTTTTGTTAATACATAATCTGACATTTGTGAAGGAATTTGATAAGGTTTTGAAAGTTTGAGTGATTGTGGTATTTGACTAAAGAGTTCATCCATAGAAGCAGCACCAATCACCTTGAGCATTGCTTCAATATTTTCTTTAGTATGTGGTAAATATTTATGCATTATTTACAACAAGCTTCGTAAGCGTCATCAGTAAGCAAATTTTCTAATTCCTTATCATTTAATAATGTTACTTTTAAAATCCAGTTGTCATATGGATTTGTATTTAATAATTCCGGAGTATCAACTAATGCTTCGTTAACTTCTAAGATTTTGAAACTAACAGGTGCATATAAATCAGAAGCAGCTTTAACTGATTCTACAGCACCAAAAATATCATCTTTTTTAAATGTTGCACCAACATTTGGTAAATCAACAAAGACAACAGCACCTAAAGTATCTTGAGCGTAATCAGAAATACCAATGAATGAAATATCACCATCATGTTTTACCCATTCATGTGTTTCGCTGTAAAGTAATCCTTTTTTAATCATAACTAATCCTCCTATTTAACGTAATTTTTATTTAAAAATTTTCTATTTCTAACTTTAGCTTTTACTCTTTTATTTCTTATTTCTATTTCAACTTCATTACCCAAGGTTGCTTGGTTGAAATCGATAATTGCAAGGGCTAATCCCCAATTGGTTTCTGGTAGCAAATATCCTGTTGTAATATAACCGATTTCTAAATCATTTTTAAAGACTTTATAACCCTGTCTAGGAATGTTTTTTTCGAGCAATTCAATACCAACTAATTTTTTATCTAGATATGTTGTATTGCTTAATAATGCGGTTTTACCAACAAAATCTTTATCAGTTTTTACAGCAAATTTTAAGCCTGAAATATAAGGATGAATATCGTTATTTATCTCATGGCCATAAAGTGGAAGGTTTGCTTGAAATCGTAGGGTATCTCTTGCTCCTAAACCACAAGGTTTTGCACCTAATGTTAGTGCTTTTTTCCAGATAGTAATAATATCAAGTGGAGATGCATAAATTTCAAAACCATCTTCACCTGTATAACCTGTTCTTGAAATAATGACGTCATCTTTTAAATATGGTAATTTCATGAAATTCATAAATGATAACGATGATATTTGATGATTAAATATTGATTGAACGACTTCATAAGATTTTGGGCCTTGAATTGCTACTTGGCCCCAATTTTCAGATATGTTTTTTAATGTGACTTCTTGATTGATATTTTGTGATAGAATCCATTGATAATCTTTATCGGTATTAGAAGCGTTAACAACTAAAATAAATTCATTTGGACTTAATGTATATACAAGTAAATCATCAAGAATCTCGCCAGCATTATTTAATAATAAACTATAAGTAACTTTGCCAGATATTGCATCTATTTGATTTGTTACAATCCGATTTACAAATGCCAATGCATGGTCGCCTTGAATATAAATTTCACCCATATGGGATACATCAAAAATGCCTACTTCATGTCTAACAGCAAAATGTTCTTTGCTAATATCATCATAAAATAATGGCATTTCATAACCTGCAAAAGGTGTTATTTTAGCATGTAGTTTTATATGCTCGCTAAATAGTGGCGTTTGTTTCATATGTTCACCTCATTTTTAATTAATTTAATTATACAATATTATATAAAAATTAAACATAGTTTAACATCAAAATTAATAACTCATGTATAATAAATATAAAGGGAGTGATTTTATGTTAATCAATAATACATTATTTTTTGTAGAAAACCATGAAGTTGAAAATCCAAAAGCTACAGTTATTATCACTCATGGTATAGCTGAACATTCAGGGCGTTATTTGAAAATTGTTGAACAACTTAATCAAAATGGATATCGAGTTGTACGTTATGATTTAAGGGGTCATGGTCAAACTGAAGGACCAAGAGGGAAAATAAAGAATTATAAACAACCTATTGAAGATTTACATGCAATAGTGATGAGTGTAAAAAATAAATTTGATTTACCCGTATATTTATTAGGTCATAGTATGGGTGGATTAATCGTTGATATGTATGGTGTTACTTATCATGATGTTGATGGTATAATCGCATCCGCAGCAGCTAGTTATTATGTTAAAGATGTTGCTCCGTTTAAACTTATTGGCTATAAATGGTTAAGTTTTGTTAAATTAAAAACAAATTTTGCAGATCATAAATTATCAACTATTAGAGAAGTTGAACAAAGATATATTGAAGATCCACTAAATTTAAAATATTATTATGTTTCCTTAGCAGGCGGTATGATGCTAGGTGGTGTTCGTTATTTAAATAAAAATATTGAACATTTTAATACGCCAATACTTATTCTTCATGGTGGTAAAGATGAAATTGTACCTCCAGCATTTAGTAAACGTTTTTTTGATTTAATTCAAGTTGAAGATAAAGAAATTAAATTTTATAATCAATCACTCCATGAAATATTAAATGATGTTGAACAAGAAGAAGTTAGAAACGATATTGTTGCATGGCTAGATAAAAGAGTTAAAGCTTAATGAATATATTATTTATAGGTACAGGTGTTATGGGTGGCCCAATGGCAAAACATTTAAGCAAAGCGGGTCATAAGGTCTATGCATATAATCGTACATTTAAAAAAGCTCAAGCATTGGAACCAAATGTTATTGCAGTTAAAAGTATCACAGAAACACTACCTTTAGTAGATATGGTATTTTCAATTGTTGGTTATCCAAGTGATGTCGAAGAAGTTTATGAACAAGTCATTCCTTATGCAAAAGAAAATACAATCTTAGTGGATATGACAACCTCAAGTCCAAGTTTAGCAAAAACACTTTATTCAAAAGCAAAAAACAATCATTTATTTATGCTAGATGCACCAGTCACTGGTGGCGATTTAGGGGCAATTAACGCGACACTTTCAATTATGGTTGGCGGTGATTTTTACATATATGAACAAGTAAAACCATTATTTGATGTAATGGGAAAAACTGTAACTTATATGGGTAATGCTGGTTCTGGTATGACTGCAAAACTTTGTAATCAAACGGCAATTGCAGGAAATATCTTAGGTATTACAGAAGCACTTATTCTGGCAAAAGAAAAAGGATTAAATATACAAGCGATGCTTGATGTTATTGTGGGTGGTTCAGCCTCATCTTGGCAAGCTCAATATAATGGTAAAAAAATGATTGAACATGATTATAAACCAGGTTTTTTCATTAAACACTATTTAAAAGATTTAAAATTAGCAATGGAAGAAAAAGGGTCACTACCTTTACATGTTCTAGAAACTGCAACAAAGACATATCAAATATTATTAGATCATGGTATGGAGGAAAACGGAACACAGGCAGTTATAGAAGCTTATTTAAAAGGATGGATATAATATGATAAATACATCTGAAATTTGGGAACGAGAAGTTTTTGAAATTGAAGAAAAAAAAGAAAGAAAAGAACATATTGATATTGTATTTTATGGATCGTCAAGCATTAGATTATGGAGTACTTTAAAAGATGATTTTATATCATATAGTGTGCTTAATCACGGGTTTGGTGGCAGTAAAATAAATGATGCAATATATTATTATGATCGGTTAGTAAAACCATTTAATCCAAGAGCAGTTGTATTATTTTCCGGTGTAAATGATTTAGATTATATTGCGAAATCTTTGCATAGTGGTAGACGTGTTTTTAATCATTTTAAAAAATTTTATAAAAAGCATATGCAAACATTAGGTGTACCATTGGTTTATATTTTAATGACACCTTGTATTGCAAAGTGGGCATATATCAAAGAAATGAAAGAGGCAAATAATCTAATTAAAAATTTTGCTGAAAAACATCAAAATTTGTATATTTTAGATGTAACAGATAAATTTTTAGAAGATGGTTATCCAATTGAAGAGTTATTTGTCGGTGATGGGCTTCATTTATCCAAAGATGGATATGAAATATGGAAAAATGCTCTTTTACCATTAATAAACGATATCTTATAAAAACTATTAAAAAGCATTAAAATAATAATGCTTTTTTTATTTTTGAGGTATCATAATATGTATACAGATATATAGGGTGAAATAATGGAACAAACAATACAAACAAAACAAATCAAAAAACAAATCACAAAATTTGGATTCTATGGTTTTTTTAAAGATTTAAGATTTTTTGACCCAGTTTTATTAATTTTTTTATATTCATTTGGATTGTCCGCATTTCAAATTGGGTTATTATATTCTATTAGAGAAATCATTATTTATATTTTTGAAATTCCTTCTGGTGTTTTTGCTGATTTATATGGTAAAAAAAATGAATTAATGATTTGTTTTATATTTTATATTATGAGTTTTTTAATGTTTGCATTTGGCTCGACATTTTGGATGTTTGCAATTGCAATGATTTTATTTGGACTAGGCGAAGCATTTAGAAGTGGTACCCATAAAGCAATGATTATGCAATACTTAGATATTAATCACTTAAGCAATGAAAAAAGTAAAACCTACGGAAAAACCAGATCATTTTCAATGATTGGCTCCATGGTTTCAAGTATATTTACAATTTATTTAGTTATTGCAATTCCTGATTTAAAATTCTTATTTATATTTGCTGTTATTCCATATGTTATTGATTTAATATTAATAGCGTCATATCCAAAAGTATTAAATGATCGTAAAAATATAAAATTTAAATGGAAACAATTTGCTATTGAAAATAAGAACTCTGTAACATATGCATTTAAAGATTCACGAATAAGAAATTTATTAATGATATCTTCAACTTATTCAGCAGTATTTAAAATCCTAAAAGATTTTATTCAATTAATTTTAATTTCTATACCATTAGCTTATCTATATTTTAGTCAATATGGAGCTGATGATCAAGTGAAGATTTATTCAGCAATTATGTATGCCTTTATCTTTTTAATTAGTGCATTTTCGACACGATATGCATATCTTTTATTGAAATTTGCCAATCACCGAAAATTAATAGCTCTTACATGGGTGCTTACTGGATTATCAGCATTATTGATTGGTATATTTAGTCAGGAAATAATTATTGTATTTATAGGGTTCATTTTAATATATATCTTTTTAAATGTTAGAAAACCACTTATTGTTGAATTGTTCGGTGATTATGCAGATAAGGATAAACGCGCGAGTGTATTATCAATTGATTCACAATTGACCTCTATTTTGATTGTTATATTTGCACCACTCATAGGGCTTTTAAGTGATCACACTTCATATGGTTTTATGTTTATTGTTGTTGGTATATCGATGGTTATTATTTATCTGATGTCATTTATTTTTAATAAAAATACTAATACAAAAGCAGTTGTATAAATATTTTAAAAAAAATAAGAGTAAACCAAATAATTTTTGGTTTACTCTTTTAAGTATTTATGTTATTAAATATGAAATCGACTTTTTAATTCTTCACGGTTTTCTTTTGAAGGTAACATGAATATGCCTAATAATGTGATAAAAGCATAAGAGACACAAACAATACTTGGCCAATTAACTTCTGTGATATCTAAGAAAAACAATAAGCCAGGAAATAATCCTATTATTGCTAATGTTAATAAATTTGAAGATAAGTCAAGCCACTTTTTATGATTAAATAAAATCAGACTAGATAAAATCATCATTTGAATGACAATAATTGATGGAAAGACATAATCGACAGCCCACTGATAATCACGCAAACTTAAGCCGATTAAGAAGACACCCACAATCGTCGTAATAAGTAATTTACTTAGTTTTGTACTCCAAACTGTGTGGCTAAAAAACATGAGTGCTAAGACGATTGCTGAGACATTGGCAACACTAACAGTAAACGACCATGTAATAGTAAAGCCATTAAAAAAATCAAGTGCAAGGCTAATGAAGATACTACCAATATTAAGAATTAGAAATATTTTTAGCCATTGTGAAAACCTTTTTTTATTAGTTATTGTACTAAATTTATAAGTTGATTCTTGATTATCATCTGTCAAATCTCCATGACAAAACAAACAATGTTCAATTGGTGTATCATAATGCACGTTGCAAGTTTTACAGTATTTCATCATAGGCCTCCTTATAATTGGTATCAATAGTAACATCAAGACCAGCTTTAGTTAAAAAGGACACAAAATAGTTTATTATACTTAAATCTTTTTTAGGTGTTGCAAAGTTTATATTTGTATGATTTTCTATACTTAAAACGGTAACAGCTAGACCGGTGCTAGAATTAACAAAATCAGCATCGTTAATATAAGGTTTCATATCATCTGGTAAATCACAAATGCCTAAATTGGATAGTGAGCATGTAATAACTTGTTCACCTAAAATATTATATCCAATTTTAAAAGCTACATTTTTTAAAACAAATGGAAGTACTCTAATCAGCATATTTTTTTCAAAACCAACAAGGGCATTAATGCGTTGGTGTAACATATCTTTATTAATTTGGTCAAAAAAATCTGCTTTTGTTATTTCAAGCATTTCTTCAAATGTCCAATCTCTTTTTTCACTTGAAAATGAGGATTTAATATATAACGAGAAATTTCTTAATGTTTTTGAATCAAAATAAGGTCTTAGATTAACAGGAACAAACATTTTAATTGGTTTTTTATGTTCAATAAAATCAATAGATTCATTAAAAATACTATAAGCAATAAGTGCAGAAATAAATTGTGTAAGTGTGACATGATAAGTAGATTTAATATAATCGAGCAATTGTTTTGTGTCAAGTTTAATCTTAACTAGTAATAACCAATGATTAGCAAACTCTTCACCTTTGATATGATAAGCTTTTTCTTCTTGTAATCTTAATTTATGATTTTTATCATAATTCGAAACGAAAGTATCTTCTGATTCTTTTTTAGAATATGGAAGTTCTCCTAATATTTTATTTTGATGCTCTATTTGATAACCTTGTAATTTTAAATATTTATAGACGATAGATTTTAAAAAATGCATACCGCCTGTACCATCAGAGATTGCATGAAAAGTTTCTAAAGTTATTTTATTTTCAAGATAGTAAACTTTAAATAAATAGCCTCTATTTTGATAAGAACTAAAATGTTTACATAGTCTTGCAGGTTCTAATTCAACTTTAAATATTCTTGAATTGGCACCAAAATATTGCCAAAAAAGTCCATTTTTAATTTGGACTGCAAAAGTTTCAAAGCGAGGAATTGTTTCATTAACTGCTTGTTGTAATAGCACAGGATCAATGTTTTCGTTTAAATAAAAAGATAATCGAAAGATGTTTGAACGAGCGTCCTTAGAAATTGCAGGAAATAATTTCCCGGCATTATCTATTTTGTACCAATATTTTTGTTTTTTCACATGAATTCATCCTTTTTTAATACGTATTCCCCTATTCATATTATACACATGTTTTTACAAAATCGTTTGAATTTTAATGATATGT
>Ga0172378_10003017_pt1 | contig 15786 bp, 18 predicted proteins | sample GrowelOW332metaG_FD_119755 | JGI IMG/M metagenome (GOLD analysis project Ga0172378, IMG submission 119755) | Groundwater microbial communities from an aquifer near a municipal landfill in Southern Ontario, Canada - Pumphouse #3_1 metaG | ecosystem: Environmental > Aquatic > Deep subsurface >... | reverse complement strand
TTTCTTTGGCCAAGATTGCAGCAGCAGAAGTATGATCGGTTTTACCTAATCTTTCACCTTCTTCGAAACCAGAATTAATTCTGATGTAATCTTGAAATTCATCGGAATACTTACCGAGATCGTGCCATAGCCCCAAAAGCTTTCCCCATTCCCCATTCCCAAATTCAGAAGCAAACTTTTTGGCGAATAGAGCTGTGCCGGCTAAATGATCTACCAGATCTTGAGTTTCAAAACTTCCATCGTCATTCCTTCTAATATGTCCTATCATCCTATTGCTTATCATACAATTAAGTCAATATTATTTTCATCTACAATCAGTTCTTCATCTTATTCACCTGATTGATTCTCTAATTTCCTTCAAAATTCGTTGATTCAACTCCGGAAATCGTGGAGCGACTAAAAAAATGTTGATAATTGTCCAATTTTATTTGCAGGAATTGACGGAACCCTTCATCGCCGATCAGTTGAATATCTTCGGCAATGCCGAGCACAAAACGACCGGGCCCTTCGTATTTGGCAACAGGTGCTTTAAAAAGAAATTGGTTCGGATTGAGTGTGGTGATATGTTTTGCCGATAAGGGATATTCTTCTGTAAGCAGGTTTTTAGCCCTGAGATTTAGGCTAAACTCAATTTGTTTGTCGAGTTCACCCGTATTTCGGAAAATATCGACAGGTAATGATCGATGCGAACATTCATGTTCCCACTGGAATGGTGTTTCCGATAAATCTTCAATGCGGCAAATTTTAAACTGCCTGTTCTTTTTTAATTGGGTGTCGAAAGCCCACACGAAATTAAAATCGTCTTTAAATTCAAAAGGCTCCACCAAGCGGTTTTTCACCGTTTGACTATTGCCCGAAGCATAATTTATCAGAAGTATTTGTTTTTTCAATTGCTGTGCTGTCCGTAACGCTTGTACAATTGCCGACTTTTCTTTATGTATATAAGCTTCGATGGCTTCGTCCTGATTCAGAAAGGAAACGAGTTTTTGTTTGAGTCTAGTTGAATGTTCCGGCTTTTCATCTAATGAATCAATACAGCACGAAAGAATATAGGACTCTTCCTCTGAAAAATGGAGCAAATCATTAAGTATGTGATGTTCCTTTTCCTGGTAGTCGATCCGGTATTTCCCTTCTTTCTGTTGAATATCAAACCCTGTATCGCGTAATAAATTGCAATATGTGTAAAATGCAGAGCTTTTAATCTCCAAAAAGGTGATGCATTCGTCTTTCGTTTTTGGATAACTGCCCGATAAAAAAAGGATCAACCGAAGTACACGGTGTGTTTTGGTTTGATAAGGCATGGTGGAAATTTAATTGCCATAAAATTATGCATAATTATATTGTAAAGCAATGATAAAAAATAATTTATCTTGATTGTATGTATTATCATTTATTGCTGTCAGGTAAAAATGTAAAATCATAAAATAACGGTTCGGATTGCTCGTAATATGGCAATCAGAATTATTTTTTTGAAAAGCTCCACTCTCGATTCACTCGTTTCTTTACGACAGACAATATTAAATTGGCTATAAGTGTCACCCATATCTGAGTTTTGATTGCATTTATGCTTTCTCAAAGAAGTATATGAGTGGAAAATTTTGCTTCAACTACTTGAACAAACTCTCTATCTGCGCCAATTTATATCATAAATGGAAACTTCAGTCAAGGTAGTTTGTTTCGTCACCTTCATTAATTTTTATCAGTCACTTTAGTGAAAATGCCACTACTCTTATAGCTTTGTTCCTTTTGAGCAAAAATCATTACAAAGCTGAGTGAAGAGAGTTTCTTGAAGATTGGAATAGTGGTATTTTTTTGCCCTGTTCTCTTTTGAGGATAAAGCGTGGTTTAAACGTAATTTAAACGTAGTTTATACGAAAATGTGCGTATATAGTCCGTATATAGTCCGTGTTAAGTCCGTGTTAAGTCCGTGTTAAGTCCAAATTTTTTAAAGTTAAATCACCTACTAAAAAAAAGTTCCATCCATACAGGTTCAGGTACTCAAACTTTTAAATGAGGATGTATTAAAAAAGATGTACAGGATTATTAAACTGACTTTCACCTGTTTTAAGGAGCAGATTCAGGTAAAGATTTATTTTTTAACAGGTCTGTTTTGTATTCTCAATTTATTCTGATACTTTTGACGTGAGACAATTATCATATTGGGCGGGTCGGGGGATTAAAATCAGCCGTTGTTTAATACAAAGTCGAAAAATTTATGAATAAAACTATTCTGATCACAGGGGCTACCAGTGGAATAGGTCGTTCCTGTGCAAACCGGTTTGCTGCTGAAGGGTGCAAAGTCATTATGACCGGCAGGCGCAAGGATCGGTTAGAATCGATAGCATCTGACCTGATGAATCGATTTCATGCCAGGGTTCATATTCTGGCATTTGATGTTACGAACAGGGCACAGGTAACTCATGCCCTGGAAGAGCTGCCTGATGAATTCCGAAGGATAGATGTGTTGATCAATAATGCGGGGTTAGCCCTGGGGCTGAATCCCATTGACAAGGGTAATTCTGACCAGTGGGAAACCATGATCGACACTAATATCAAGGGTTTGCTATTTGTAACCCATGCTGTTATTCCACTCATGCTTGAAAATGGCAGTGGCCATATTATTAATATAGGTTCCATTGCCGGTCGTGAAGCTTATTTAAACGGCAATGTTTATTGTGCGACCAAAGCAGCCGTTGATTCACTTACAAAGGCTATGCGTATTGACCTGCTTACCAAAAATATAAAGGTGAGCCAGGTTGCTCCGGGAGCTGCTGAAACGGAGTTCTCTATGGTTCGGTTTTCAGGTAATGAGGATGCTGCCAGGAATGTATATAAAGGGTATGAACCACTGCATCCGGATGATATTGCCGATTTGATTCATTATATGGTCGCCCTGCCACCACATGTTAATATCAATGACGTTTTGATTATGCCTGCCGCTCAGGCTGCTGCCGGAATATTTAATAAGAAACAATACTAAATTTCACCAACATGGAGATAACCCGGTTATTTGATCTCTTACCTCATTATGCCTCGGCATTTGATCCTAAGGATGATGTACTTGCTTATAAAGAAGACGGTGTATGGAAGAAAATTAATATTGATACCTATCGCCGAAATGTTGAATGGTTAACCTACGGGCTTTTAGCTATCGGCATTAAAAAAGGTGATACCATTGCCACCATTATGAACAATCGTCCGGAATGGAACTATCTGGACTTCGCTATCATGCAGGCCGGGGCTATCCATGTGCCAATCTATCCGACTATTAGTAAAGAAGAATACATTTACATTTTTAATCATGCGGAGGTAAGATTCGTTTTCGTAACCGGCGATGAGCTTGTCAGGAAAATTAAGGAAGTGAAGGATAGTTGTCCTTCGATAGAGGAAATATTTTCAGTTAAAGGTAAAAATGGGGAACGAAATCTATCGGATTTGATGGAACTGGGCGAGAAGAATCCTAATCCTGAACTTGTTGAACAGATTACCGGTCAGATTAAAACTCATGATCTGGCCACTTTGGTTTATACTTCAGGAACTACCGGTAATCCTAAGGGGGTGATGCTTTCACACAGTAACCTTATTTCAAACTTCAAGCTTGTTTCATTTATACCAACTTTCGGGCAGGAAGCCAGGGCTTTAAGTTTCCTCCCCTTATGCCATGTTTATGAGCGCATGCTGAATTATATGTATCATTACCTGGGCGTTTCCATTTATTATGCTGAAAGTCTGGCAACGATATCTGATAACATTAAGGAAATCAGCCCTGATATGATGTGCTGTGTTCCAAGGCTTCTTGAAAAGATATATGACAAAATTATAGGGGCAGGCCGCAAATTAAAAGGTGTAAAACGCTGGGTATTCTATTGGGCTGTTAACCTGGCTAAAGAGTATGATGTAACAGGCCATAATAATGCCTGGTATATGATGCAGTACCGCATAGTTGATAAACTTGTTTATTCACAATGGCGGGAAGCCCTGGGTGGTAAATTTAAAATTATCGTTTCAGGTGGTGCTTCTATACAACCAAGAATTGTCAGAACCTTCAGGGCTGCCGGGCTTCCTGTTTATGAAGGCTACGGATTGACCGAAACGTCACCGGTAGTGGCGGTGACCAGTACGTTATCAAATGGAATTAAAATTGGTACGGTTGGTCCGCCTATGCCCGGTGTGAATGTTAAAATTGCCGACGACGGTGAAATCCTCGCCGGTGGACCGGGTATCATGCTGGGTTATTATAAAGATCCTGAATTAACTGCTCAGGCCATTGATAGTGATGGTTGGTTCCATACGGGTGATGAAGGCGTTTTTGAACCTGAGGGTCAACTGAGAATCACCGGCCGGAAAAAGGAAATATTCAAGACTTCATTAGGTAAATACATCGCTCCTGAACTTATTGAAAATAAAGTAAAAGAATCTCCTTTTGTCGATAATATTATCGTTGTTGGCGAAAATCAGAAATTTGCTGCTGCTTTAATTGTTCCTGACTTTAATCATCTCAGATCATGGTGTAAAATCAAAGGTTATGACTATTCAACGGATGAATTGATGGTTACCATGCCGGTGGTCAGGCAACGTTTTTTCAGGGTAGTGGAGGAAGCTAATGTTAGTTTCGGTAATTCAGAAAAAATCAAGAAATTTGAATTGATGCCCACGGAGTGGGGGGGGGCAACAGGTGAGTTGACCCCGACTTTAAAACTAAAACGGAAATATATTAATCATAAATACCAGGCTGTTATTGAAAAACTGTTTACCAATAACATCAAAAGTCAGGAAGACTGATCATTTGACGGGTTATGGGAAATGCATTCTGAATGAATGGATTCCTATCCATTTAATGCAAAATACGGAAAACCATTTCTTTCATCATTTCCTGGCCCGAGGCAGAGCCACTGTCAACGCCTTTACTCTTGAGGTCGAATTCCCTCAGGATGGAAATAATATCTGTAAGTTTATCAAAGGAGTAATTATGGATTGCTTTTGTGTAATCTTTGGTTACAAAAGGAGCAATCCCCAATGCTGATGCGATGGATGAGGGTGATGGGTCATGCAGTGAAGCACACAATAATACTTTTGAGTAGAAGCTATAGAGCATGATAACAATCTTTACTAAAGGATTTTCTTTTGGGTTTGAATTGAAGTAGTTAACTATACGGTTTGCTTTTTCAATATTTTTGGAAGCAAGGGCGTCCTGAAATTCAAAGAAGTTGTAGTCTTTGCTTATCCCGATATTCTGTTCAATCATTTTTTCAGTGATGGAACTGCCCTTAGGCATTGAAATGAATAACTTCCCTATTTCATTGGCTACCTTTGAAAGATCAGTACCCAGGAAATCACCCAACAGTATGGCAGCTTTAGGCGTAATTTTATATCCTCTGGATTCCACAAATTCAGTTATCCAGGGGGCTACTTTATCAGGATATACTCTGGCTGATTCAAAATAGATCCCCTTTTTCTCAACCAGTTTGGCTAATGATTTACGCTTATCATACTTTTTATATTTATAACAAAGCACGAGTATGGTCGACAAGAGTGGTTTTTCAATATAAGTAACCAGGTCATCAATGGTTTTCATATCTTGCGCTTCCTTTACAATCACCACCTGGTAACTTGACATCATGGGGTACCTTTTGGCGTACTCAATTACCTTTGAAGCATCCGTATCACGGCCATAGAGTATGTTCAGGTTAAACTCTTTTTCTCCTTCATCCAGAATACCATCCTCAATAGCATCCGAAATGACATCAATATAGTAGGGTTCTTCACCGCAAAGCAGGTAAACCGGGGAGTATATTTTTTTTGAAAGATCAGAAAGTACTTTTTTATAGTCTGCAGCCATAATCAGAAGCGAAGGTGTTTAACGGTCAAGCCGTTGTTAATAAGTTGTTGGAGTGACTGGATGCCAATTTTAAGATGTTCTTCAACATATAAACGGTTCACCAATTGGTCACTGGTATCCGTTTTAATTCCTGTGGAGATCATAGGCTCGTCTGACACCAGTAGTAAGGCACCGGTAGGTATTTCATTGTGAAAACCCACACTAAAAATAGTCGCCGTTTCCATATCAATAGCCATGGCCCTGATAGAACGCAAATACTCTTTGAAAACATCATCATGTTCCCAAACCCTCCGGTTGGTGGTGTACACGGTACCGGTCCAATAGTCTCTGCCGAAATCACGGATGGCGGTTGAGGTTGCTTTTTGCAGACTAAAAGCAGGGAGGGCGGGTACTTCGGCAGGGAAGTAGTCATTTGAAGTACCTTCACCACGTATAGCAGCAATAGGCAGAATGAGATCACCCAGCCGGGCTACTTTTTTTAAACCACCACATTTGCCAAGGAACAAAACAGCTTTTGGCTTTATGCTTCCCAGTAAATCCATAATAGTTGCTGCATTAGCGCTGCCCATGCCAAAGTCAATGATGGTGATATCCTTGAACGTTGCACTAGGCATGGATCTGTTTAATCCTTTGATTTCAACCTTATTCCATTCAGCAAACAATTCAACATAATGCATAAAATTGGTGAGTATTATATATTCACCAAAGTCTTTCAGCGAGGTGCCGGTGTACCTGGGTAACCAGTTTTCAGTAATTTCCTGTTTTGTTCTCATATTCTCCGTGCGCTCAGTTTTCCTTATTCAACGCAAATGTAGTTAATTAAATAAAATGTTGTAGTTTTATTGAATTCTCCGTGTGATATGAAACAGCTTAACCTGCCGGAAGCAAAATTGCGTATACGACAAAAGAACAATCACTTAGAGGTGTTTGATCCTTTAAGGAAGAGATTTGTTGCTCTGACAGAGGAAGAATGGGTGCGACAAAATCTGATCAGCTACCTGGCTGTATATAAACAGGTGCCTTTATATATGATGGCTTCCGAACGGGGTATTGAAGTGAATTCTATGCCCAAGAGGTTTGATTTGCTCGTCTTTGCTTCTTCGGGCAATCCGGTGATGATTGTTGAATGCAAAGCTCCTCACATTGCGGTTGACAATGAGGTGTTTTACCAGGCTGCACGCTATAACTTTACCTTGCAAGTGAACTATCTTTTAATTACCAATGGATTGGAGCATCATTGCCTGTACGTAAATTACCAAACAGGTGAAACCACCTTTTTAAACGATATTCCCGATTATGATGGGATGAACAGGGAATGGAATCCTGAACTTTAAATATGGTTTGCTGTTCTACTAGTACTTCGTGAACAACAAGTTGATGGAATTAAATTAATTTCTATGGATCAACAGACTCCTTTTTATTACAACCTGACCATTAAACTTTTACTTCTCCTCCTGATAGTCACGTTACTGGTGATTGGCAAGCCGTTATTGTTACCACTCTGTGTAGCGTTATTATTTTCCTTTATGTTATATCCGATTTCCCGGAAACTGGAACAATGGAGAGTGCCCCGCTCCATAGCTATACTGATCAGTATTGGTTTTGCTGTAATAGTAGTAAGCGGACTGATTTATTTCTTTTATACCCAGGTCATGCTGTTTGTGGATGACTGGCCAGTGCTGAGTCAACAGATCTCTACAAGAATTGACTCTTTATATCATTTTATTCATGTACATTTCAATTATTCCAAGTTTGAACAGAAAAACTGGATCAATGAACGTTTTGTTAAAGCCGGTGAATCGGCCGTTAAATATGCTTTAAGTATCTTTTCAGCCACAGGATCGTTTCTTGCTTCGGTGGCCTTATTGCCCATCTTCATCTTTTTCCTCACCTATTACAGAGACAAATTCAAGACCTTCATAGGTTTTGTAGTAAAGAACGGGAAGGCTGACCATGTGATTGAAGTGATCAGGAAAGTATCAAATGTATCACAGAAATACCTGAAAGGGTTAATCATTGACATTGTGATATTATCAGTGCTCAACTCGGCAGGGTTCCTGATGCTTGGTCTTAAACATGCTATTTTATTTGGTGTTTTGGCTGCCTTGTTAAATATTATCCCTTATATCGGGGTACTTATAGGGAGTGTACTCCCCATCATTATGGCCTTGATTACAAAGGACCAATTCAGCTATGTAATAGGAGTGGCTGGTGTATGCTTTGTTGTGCAGCTTTTAGATAATAACATCATTACCCCCAATGTAGTGGGCAGCAGTGTAAGTATTAATCCATTTACAGCCATCATTGCCCTTACCATAGCTGCTATGGTATGGGGTATTGTTGGAATGATCATTGCCCTCCCTTTTGTAGGAATGATAAAGGTGGTTTTTGATAATGTGGAATCACTGAAATCTTATGGGTATCTTATAGGTGAAGAAGCGGTCCTTAAAAAATATAACCCGTTAGGTGATTTAATTCTAATCAGGAAATTGATAACCCCAAAGAGAAAGAAATCAATTAAGCCTGAAAATAAACCGGAATCATAATTCCCTGTTTGTTTGTGATGCGCAGCGTTAAATTAACAGAAGATAACGGTGTAAAATAGAAAGAGCTGCTCATAACCTTGAACAGCTCTTTTTATTATTCGTTAAAACGTTGAGTTATTTACATTTCAGTACGGTTTTAATTTGGTAATTAGCTGATTCGGCAAATGAACCGAAGGCTGCCTTTTTATAGGAAGCACAAGCATTACCATTTTCACCTTTACCGGCTTGTGAATTACCTATTTCAAAATAGAACCTGGCTTTCTTAATATCCGTATTTTCTTCTATGGCAAGTCCTTTTTCAGCCTGTGCAAGTGCATCATCCCACTTTGAAAGTTTATTGAGTGACACTGCATAGAGATAATAAATTTCAGGATTGGTGTCAGAATACTTCACGGCATCACCAAGCAGAGCAACCGTTTGTTTAAAATCGTTTTTCTTAAAAGCGCCGCTGGCGTCAACAAGCAGATCATTGCTCATGGTTTTACGGGCTGCTTCAACCGTTTTTTCATCATGGGTAGCAGTGCCTTTTTCAATAGCCTGGTTAAATGCCTGTTTCATTTCAGCATCCTTATTCAACTTTTTATAAGCCAGTCCCATATTCAGATAGGCACGGGCCATAGTACTATCATATGCCAGTGCCTTTTGGTAACTATCAACGGCAGCAGCAAATGTACCGGCTTTGTATTCATTAGCACCCTTTGATAAATATATCTTGGGCAACAAACCGGCAGCCTTAGTTTTGGTTGTATGGTCATTATATTTTACTGCATAATCATAAGCTAATTTAAAATTGGTGATGGCTTCATCAATTTTCTTTTCATTATAAAGGGCAGTAGCATAGTTATACTGGAGTGAAGGAATTTGCTGTTGTGCCATCTGCCCGATAGTGTCAGCTTCGACTCCTGCTTTAACAGCAATTTCAGATGATTCAATCATTGATTTGATGGCTTGTGGCAAGTCAGTAGCCGACAGGGATACTGCTTTGTTATAGGCATTAATTGCATCCTCCTTCGTTTGGGCAAAAGAGCTGATTGAAAACAACACAATGAAAGAAATGGCTAATAATTTGATCTTTTTGTTCATCTTAGTGATTATTTGTGTTAAATTATACGTGCTATTAATTGCAAATATAGCCAAATGCGTGCCAAAACTTTAAAGATTATTCGCCTTTTTATTAAAAATATTGTTAAAAAACCCTAAAACCACCACATAATTAAGCTAAATAAGGCTGTAAAAAAAAGATTATGGCTTTGGTTATTTTTTTCCGCTAATATGGGTTTATTGATTGAAAATTATTATACATTTGCAAGGGTAAAAAAAAACATTTATGAAAAGCACACTTATCAAGATAGGCCTGGGCGTGGTAATTATCCTGTTAGGCTATTTACTTTTTGCTTCAATAATGAGACCTGTTCGTTTCGATGATGAAGTAAACCGTAGGAACACTCAAGTAGTGAACAGGTTGAAAGATATCAGAACTTCTGAAACTATGTTTAAGCACGCAAATGGCTTTTATACTTCTAGTTTTGATACGCTGATTGATTTTTTGAAAGTTGGTAAAGTCCCTGTCGTGAAGATGATTCCTGACCCTAATGATACCACTTTCTCACGCTCTATTTCTGATACAGTCGGATATATTCGTATTGCAGATTCATTATTTGGACACAGACCAAACTTCAAAATGGAAGACCTTTCTATTATTCCTTACTCTGATGGACGCAGGTTTGAAATTAAAACCGGTAAAATTGATAAGGGCGGTGTAACCGTTAGTGTTATAGAAATTCAGGTTCCTTATGAATATTATCTGTTAGATCTTGATCAACAGGATGTGCTTAATCTTTCAGCTCGTCAAGCCGGAATTAATCGTTTCCCGGGGATCAAAATGGGTTCACTCATTGAATCCACAACTGACGGGAACTGGGAATAATCAAGTTACCCATGACAGGCCTTCGTTCAGGAGTTCATTATTTTGATCGATTATTTGATAAGGCCCGTTCTGAAAAATATTTCCTGTCCATCCGGTTTGAACCGGATGGACTTTTTTATGCTGTGTTTGATACAGAATTCCAAAAATACATCGCCCTGGAATCGTCACTTCAATACGGGACTGCTGAGTTGTATGATTTTATTGGTAAGCATGAAATTTTACGAAAAAAGTTCAGCAAAACGGTCTGTATTGTTCCTTCAAGCCAATACACCCTGGTTCCCAATGCGTTGTATGCTCCTGATAAAAAAGAGGAATATCTCTCTTTTATTTTTGATGTGCATCAGGGTAGTCAAATTCATACGTCCGATCTGGTCTCTGAGGATGCCAAATTGATTTATGCAACCCCTTTGGCTTATGATCAGATAGCTGAGGACTTTTTTTTATCAGCTATCCTATTGCCCCGCACAGCGGCTTTTATCAACTATATCCTTCCTCGTTTCCGTAATGTACCCTCATCGTTAATATTCATGAATTTGTATCGTGATGAGTTTGATTTGTTGGTTTTGGAAAATGGGAAGATGAAATTTTGTAATAATTATACTTTTAAAGCTCCTGAAGACCTGGTGTATTATACACTCTTTGTTATGGACCAGTTATCACTGAATCCTGAAAAAGCAGAAGTAACTATGAGCGGAAAAATAAGTATTAAATCTGAAGTTGTGAAATTGCTCAGAAAGTATATCAGGTTTGTCAACGTATTAAAGTTTGATGGCGACACATCATTGAGTTATGCTTTAAGTGAAGTGGAGCCCCATAGATTTATTGACCTTTTGAACCCGGCATTATGCGAATAATTAGTGGATCACATAGAAGCAGGCAAATAAAACCGCCGCAAAATTTACCGGTACGCCCGACTACTGATATGGCCAAAGAGGCGTTGTTTAATATCCTGGTAAATAATTTTGATTTAGATGAGGTATTGGTATTGGACCTGTTTGCCGGCACCGGCAACATTTCATACGAGTTTGCTTCACGCGGTGCTTTGGGTGTTACCAGTATTGATACCGAACTGCGTTGTGTTGATTTTATCAGGACTACAGCCCGTGAGTTAAATTTTGAGGCCCTGTTGGCGTTCCGATCTGATGCATTCAAGTATATTCAAAACTGTACCAATAAGTATGATATAATTTTTTGCGATCCGCCTTATGCTATGGAAGGTATTGAAACCTTACCCGGGTTAATATTGGGCAAAGAATTGCTTAAACCGGGTGGGTGGCTTATTATTGAGCATACCGGTAAAATCAATTTTAGTACAACCGATGGATTTATGCAGCATCGCAAATATGGAAATGTGAATTTTAGTATCTTTACGTTACCTGATTTGGCGCAAGAAAAATAAAAATTTAAATTTATGATTAAGCGGGCGGTATTTCCAGGGTCTTTTGACCCCATAACATTGGGACATGAGAATATCATCAGAAGAGCTATCCCTGTGTTTGACGAAATTATTGTTGCAGTAGGGCAAAATATAGAGAAGAAAAGCCTGTTTACTTTAGAGGATCGGTTGCGCTGGATCAGGCAAACTTTTGCTGATTGTAACACCATTAAAGTAGATTCATATTCAGGCCTCACGGTTGATTTTTGCCGTAAAGTTGATGCTCAATATGTTATTCGCGGATTAAGGACTTCGGCAGACTTTGAATTTGAAAGGATCGTAGGACAGGTTAACAAGAAACTCTATCCGGTCATTGAAACGGTATTCCTTTTATCGACGCCGGAATACTCCCCCATCAACTCTTCGATAGTTCGTGATGTTTACAAAAACGGGGGTAATGTAAGTGCATTTATACCTTCGGCAATAAAGTTACCCTGATCAGACCGGCACCCTTCATTCAGGTGAATGATCCTGAAATAAGATCCTTTAACGAATCATAGGTGTTTGCTAATATCTTTTGAATATCGGATGCCTCAACCCATACAACCTCCGTAATATCCTCCTCAATCTGAGGAGTAGGACCACCCGTTCCGGTATATAACATTCGGTACCAATAAGTTCGCTTAAGAACCTTTTTACCTTTAAGGTCGAAAACATGAAAAGTGGATGGCAATTCATCGGTTATTTGAACGTTCATCAACCCGGTTTCTTCCTGAACTTCTCTTATGGCAGCCTGCTGATGAGATTCATTCTTTTCTACTTTCCCTTTAGGAAGGTCCCATTTGTCAAAACGGTAAATAAAAAGTCGTTTGCCCGCTTGGTTATAAACCATACCGCCGGCCGCTTCCACATACCAGAATAAAGAAATAAACTCTTCAAGCAATTTTTTTCCGTCTGAATTGTTATATAGTAGAAGTTTTCGCGCTACAGGATTCTTAATCAGGTTATGATAAGCTTCATTAATATCCTTGCGTGAACGGACTTCGACCATTTTGACCGGGCTGTCGTTGGTTGTTAAGACAGGCTGGCCGCTAAGGATAATTTGTTTATCGGAGATAAAAACTTTGTACATTTGCCGAATGAGTAATTATGATTCTGTAGCGCTTGAAACAGCGGAATATTTATTGCAAATAAAAGCAATAAAATTAGACAATAATAATCCATTTACATGGAGTTCGGGGATAAAATCACCCATTTATTGTGATAATCGTAAAATATTATCCTATCCAAAAATCAGAACCTTTGTCCGTCAGGAATTTAGTAAGATGATTCATGAGGAATTTGGTGAACTGGATTTAATTGCAGGGGTAGCAACCGGGGCTATTGCTCATGGTGTTTTAGTTGCTCAGGAATTAGGGGTCCCCTTTGCCTATGTCAGGTCCACAAAGAAGGATCATGGATTAACCAACCAAATTGAAGGAGTAGTAGAATCAGGTCAATCAGTGGTGGTGGTTGAAGATTTAGTATCAACCGGGCAGAGCAGCCTGGCAGCAGTGAAGGCGCTTCGTGAGGCCGGCTGTAATGTTAAGGGCATGGTGGCTATTTTTACTTATGGGCTGGAATCAGCCGTGAAAAACTTTAAAGAGCAAAATTGTATCCTCTGTACACTTACTGATTATGATCATTTGATTAAGTTTGCCCTTGAAATGAAATACATTAAGGAATCAGATAAATTGTCACTTATAAGGTGGCGTGAAAACCCTGAAGGCTGGGGTAAATAATCATTTTGTATGACGTCATTCAATAGCGAACCCGTAAGTATTAAGAGGAACAGCCACTTGGTTTTTGACTTTTTGGCCGACTTCCATAATTTTGAAAAACTAATGCCTTCACAGGTTACTGATTGGAGGTCAGATGGCGACAGTTGCAGCTTTAATATTCAGAATATGGCTACACTGGCAATGCGTTATGAACAAAAAGTTCCCTTTAGCCATATTAAGATTATTTCAGAGGGTAAGTCACCCTTCAGTTTTGATTTGCAGTGCTTTATTGAACCATCAACGGTTGAATCATGCATTGTTAACCTTCAACTGAATGCGAGTTTAAATCCTATGCTGAAAATGATGGTTTCAAAACCATTATCTAATTTTATCAATATTCTTGCCCATAAACTTCAAGAAGTTTGTGAGACCACTTTACCCGAATCGGGGGTAAACGATGTCCTTTAGGCCGCAGGTATATTTTTTGCCTGAAGCATCCCATAATACCAGTTGTCCATACTGATCAACACCCTTAATGGAAGCAGTTACATGTTGCTGATGAATCATATAATCAACGGGTGTGTCCTTTAAGTATAGCCGTGATAAATATTCGTCGAGCAGATTATGATGGCCACTTTTCAGTTCGGAATAGTAATAAGCCACCCGGTCATGCCATTTTGACAGTACTTCATCCATACTAAATTCTTTACCAGTCAATAATTTCAACGAAGTTGCCAGGGGAGCGTTATGAAACACGCTTTGATTAATATTTAAACCCACCCCGGCAATGGAAGCTGAAATAGTGTTACCCATGATATGGTTTTTGATCAGGATACCTGCTATTTTGCGATGATTGTAGTAGATGTCGTTGGGCCATTTGATACGGGTTGCTTCATCATTAACCAAGGAATTTACTACATCAGCGACCGACAGAGACACTACAACAGTGAGTAGAAACTGATCAGAAACCTCTAAAAATGAAGGGTAAAGTACCAGGGTAACGGTAAGGTTTTTATGGGGCTCACTTTCCCAGGTATTGTCAGCCTGACCAATACCCCTGGTTTGTTTACGGGTAAATACCAGTGATCCTTCAGGCAGTAGTTTGTCATCTAATAGTTCTTCGGTATATCGATTGGTTGAATCGATTTCCGGGATATCTTTGATGATGTAATCAGGAAATATTTGCTTAATGATCATAAATAATATTAAATCGGTACAATTGTTGATAAACAAAGATGGTAAGGTGTTAACTTAGCGAACCATCGTTGATATAAAGCTTTGCAAAATTGATTAACTTTGCAAAAATAAACTTAAAAGAGTCTATGGTATCAAAAAAAGTCAAGACTGCTTCAGAAATGTTAGCATCTATTGCTGCTGAGGGAATTTTTGAAAAAAAAGGCGAGGATGTAGTAGAAATAGATCTGCGTAGTATTAAAAATGCTGTTGCTGATTTCTTTATTATATGCCATGGAAATTCACGCGCACAGGTTGAAGCTATTGCTGATTCAGTTCAAATGCAAATAAAGAAAGCAGTTGGAATTAATGTGTGGAAACAGGAAGGCTTTGAGAATGCGGAGTGGATATTACTTGATTATGTTGATGTAGTCATTCATATTTTCCAGGAGAGCAATCGTAAGTATTACAAACTTGAAGATCTTTGGGCTGATGCAGGTGTCAGGCATTTGACTCCCGAAGAACCGGCTAAACCAAAACGTATAAAGAAAACCCCATCAACAGAAGTGGAATAATCAGTCATGGATCAAAAAAATAGTCTCCCGGATAACGGAAATAGCAAGCCTAAAAGTGCTAAACCTAAATTTAGCTTTTACTGGATATATGCTCTATTAGCCTTACTTATCATTGGTATGCAAATGATGAGTTGGAACACAACAACTAAAGAAGTAGGCTGGGGCGAAGTCAAGAAAATGCTTCTGGCAAAACATGTTTCAAAGGTTGTACTTGTAAATAAAGAGATTGCTGAAATTTATATAAAACCTGATACCCTTAAACTTGAAAAATATAAGGACGTCAGATCAAATGAAAAATTTGGCGCTCCAAGCCCTCAGTACACTTATAAAATAGGTTCTGTAGAAAACTTTGAAAAAGATTTTAGTGAAACTCAGGTCGGGTCAAAGGACCCTGTGTATATTACCAATGAAACCAGACGAAATGTTTGGGGCGATGCTCTTTCATGGATACTCCCAATCCTTTTACTTATTGGCGCCTGGTTCTTTATCATGCGGATGATGAGCAAAGGACAAGGAGGAGGCGGTCAGATTTTCAACATAGGAAAATCAAAGGCGCAGCTCTTTGATAAAGATACACATGTTAATATTAAT
>Ga0172378_10003015_pt1 | contig 15798 bp, 15 predicted proteins | sample GrowelOW332metaG_FD_119755 | JGI IMG/M metagenome (GOLD analysis project Ga0172378, IMG submission 119755) | Groundwater microbial communities from an aquifer near a municipal landfill in Southern Ontario, Canada - Pumphouse #3_1 metaG | ecosystem: Environmental > Aquatic > Deep subsurface >... | reverse complement strand
TTTTTTCTATTATGTTGGAACCACTGGGCCTCATGATCCATATTGTCCTCTCCAAAGGTTTATCGATCTTTATAAAGATGTGGATATCAAACTTCCAGAGAGTTTTGAAGATGACATGATGGACAAACCTGCATTGTATCGAAGAACTAGAGATTGCTTCAAACTTACAAAAGAAGAGCACATTGAGAGCATAAGACGATATTTAGCTTTTGTATCTATGAAGATTATCTTTTTGGTCAGGTCTTGGATGCTCTTGAAGAGAAGGGAATACTAGATGATACATACATAATGTATCTCACCGATCATGGTGACTATGTTGCCTCTCATGGTCTTTGGGCAAAAGGTCTTCCTTGTTTTAAAGAAGCATATAAAATCTGTGCTTTTGTATCAGGTCCAAAATTTGAAAAAGATATCAGATGTGACAAGCTGACAAGTATAACTGACTTCGCACCAACAATTCTTGATATTGCTCAGATAGACACTGATGTAAAGATGCAAGGTGAGTCCCTTGTTCCTCTGTTAGAAGGGAAAAACCCTGATAGTTGGAGAGAGGAACTTTTCACACAAACAAATGGTAATGAACTTTATGGTATACAAAGATCTGTTTTCAACAAAAAATGGAAATATGTTTTAAACACATTTGACTATGATGAGCTCTACGATTTAAAAAATGATTCAGAAGAGATGCATAACATAATAAATGATGATCATGACGATGTAATAAAGATGATGTGTAAAAAAATGTGGAGATTTGCACGCGAGAGTGGTGATAGCTGTACATGTCCATACATAATGGTGGCAGTTGCTCCTTATGGCCCTGGTATTTTGTGGGACGATGACGATTGGGTTCCAAACATAAGAAGACCTGGAGAGAAATGCTAATTTCATATGCATAGATGACAAATAAAAGGACATGAATTTATTGCATGTCCTTTTATTCATTTCTTTAATTAAATAGTTCATATCTATAAGAGGCTGCATTGTTGTCAATTCAATGTTTAACTCTTATACTTTTCATATAAGGAAATTATATGAAAAAAATATTATATTTGTTGGCACTTTGTATTTTAGTTTTGAGTGGTTGCACATCAAACAAAGTCAATCCATATCCGTCAAGTTATTTAATTGAAAATATAAACAATGTGCAAGCAATAGATGATTACCTAGATACTGGTGTCTATGTTGATAAGCCTTTGAAAAACTCAAATACTCTTCTGATGCTGAGTGCAAAATATTCAACTGATGTAGATGTTGTCAAAACAATTCTGGCCTATGGTGCTGATGCTACTAAGAAAAACTCCAAAACTGGATTGACTGCACTTGATATGATCTCTTTGAGACATGGAGTTGATGATATATATAAAGTTATATATGACGCCTATCAAAATACAGAAGAGAAAAAGATAAAGACCTATGTAAAAGGAACAATCACCATAAGAAAAAATATATACCTATGATATAAGTTACAACTAAATAGAGTAAATTTTTTGTTGAAATATTAGTTTTGAATAAATGATATGTTATATCTTGTTAAGTGTTGACATAAGTTACTAAGTTAATTACTATACAGATAGATAAAATTAAAAATATGACAATCAATTACGATTGATAAAAAAATAGGATATAGCATGAAAAAAATACTGGCACTCTTACTGATAGCATCATTAGCCTTAGCTTCTTTGATGGCAGTTGATGATACATAAGCTAACAGTGACCGAAATATAGTAATTAATGGAGCAGTAGCTGAAGAGGCTTATGAATTCTCTCTCTATTTTAAAGCTGAGACAGGTTTGGAAAAGGTTGAAGATGATAATTATATAATCGACACAAATTTTGACATCTCTCAGGCAAGATCAGCTACAAAAGTATTCAGACTCAAAAGAAGTCCTGGAAATCTTAACAGTGATATGAAGCTTGCTTCCTTCAGAATTCGTTGGAACTGTTAATGGAAAGGATAATTACAGAACTGGTGTGACTCCAACAGTAAAATTGTTTACAAAAGATACATTGGTTGAACTTGAAAGTCAGACCAAAAATGCAGATGGAAGCACCTCTGCTGAAATTATTATTCCAGCAGGAAAGAACAGAAATGAAAAATTGGTTTTGGGTTTCAGATTTAAAATTGCAGGTGATTCTCAGATACCCGCAGGAAATTATACAAGTAATGTAATATTTACATATACCTATGATTGATAATAATTAGCATAATATTTTTATGATTTGCTGCCTATTGAATAGAATAGCTGCCTCAATCTTTGAATTGGGCAGCTATTTGCATCTTTATCTGTGACTTTTGATATTCAAATCTTTAATGCTTTCAATCTGCTGAGAGAACTCATCAAAGTTCTCCATTTTGTATGTCCAGTTTGAATCATTCAGAGTTCCCGGTGTGTTCATCCTGCATTCATTTGTTTTGTGAAGATAATCCTGCATTGGAATTATCACAAATTTTGCTTTGCTGTTTAACAGAGCCTTTATACAATTTGAAGCAATGTGCTCTCGATCACTTTTCATGTACTTGCAGATTGCAACTTTTTCAAATTCACTTTTACTCTTAAACCATGATTCAAGCATCTCATTATCATGTGTTGCTGTGTAGGCGACACACTGCTCTATGTAATTGCTTGGTAGGAATGCGTTTTTTGTATTCAACTTTTTATCATTGAATTCAAAGGCAAATAAGAAATTTCTCATACCTGGAAATTCATTATCATCCCTCAGAGCCTCTATTTCAGGAGTGATCGCTCCTAAATCCTCAACAATGATTGGTATCTCTGGATTTTTAAGTTTCAGTGCATCAAACAGCTTTCTTCCTTCAGCTTCAACCCATCTTCCATCTTTTGCCTCACCATCATTTGGAATCTCCCAGTAATGATAATAACCTATGAAATGGTCCAATCTCAACCAATCATTCTGCTTCAAAAGAAATTGAATTCTGTTGATCTGAAAATCGAAATTGTTCTCTTCCATTCTCTTCCAGTCATACACTGGATTTCCCCATACCTGTCCATTCTTTCCATCATCATCAGGTGGATAGCCACTGATGAATGACATATTACCAAACTCATCTGTTTTGAATAGTTCTGGGTTGCTCCATGTCTCAACACTCAATTTTGCAACAAATATTGGAACATCACCCACAATCTGCACATCATTTTTGTTTGCATAGGCCTTCAGTTCAAACCACTGTTTGTAGAAGAGGTATTGAATTATTTTTATCTCCTCTATTCTTTTTGAATTATCTTCTTTGAATTCAGTCAATGCTTTTTCATCTCTATCAGCTAATTCATCACTCCAATCCTCAAGGAAATTCACCGAATTATATACTTCAGAAATAGCTGTGAAAAGAGAGTAAGAATCTAGCCAAAAGTCATTATCTTTTACAAATTTGTTATAATCATCGCTTTGTGCAAGATTCATCTCCATGAAATTATAAGACGCTCTGTTCAAAAGAGGAAGCTTGTAATCAGATACCATCTTGTAGTCAACTTTTTTGCTTGATAGATCTTTAAAGTCTTTAAAGTCTTCTTCATCAAGTAAATTCATCTCTATGAGTTTTTCAATACTTATGAACAGTTCATTGCCTGCATAGGTACAGATAGATGAATAGGGTGAGTTACCCTCGCCAATTTTTGAAAGTGGTAGAATCTGCCAAAGTTTTATCTTGGCTCTCTTCAATAAATCGACAAATTCAAAAGCTTCGTTGTTGAAACAGCCAATACCATCTTTTGATGGTAGACTGGATATGTGCAGAAGTATTCCTGAACATCTATTTTTTAATTTCATAATCTCTCCTGATGTTGTTATTTTGCACTTTCTATCCTTTTGTAGAACCGCCGGCAACGCCCTCTACATAATAACCCTGAAAGCATATAAATAAGATTGTTATCGGTATTGATACAAGTACGGCACCTGCACAGAATCTGGTGAAATATTCATACAGATTTTCTCTCTCTAGCATTTTAAACAGTCCAACAGCCATTGTATATTTATCATAGTTATCCTTCATTATGATGGATGCAAATATAAAATCAAGCCAAGGAGCTAAAAAGCTTGTGAGTGCGGTATAGACCACAATTGGTTTGCTCATTGGTATTATTATCTTCCAAAATACCTGTGATCTTGTTGCTCCATCAATGATTGAAGCTTCGTCCATTGAACGAGGAAGCATATCAAAAAATCCTTTTGGAATGAAATATGCCAGGCATGCACCAGATGAATATACAAGGATCAATGATATGTGTGATTGATAAAGGCCAAATGCTTTCAGAATATGATAGATTGCAATCATTGTCATGAAACCTGGAAACATTCCAAGTACAAGTCCTAAATTCATGAACGCTTTTCTGCTTTTGAAACGCAGTCTTGAATAGCAGTAGCTGACCATAAGTATCAGCAGTGTTGAAATTATGCATGTAAACACTGCAATCTTGAATGTGTTCAAAAACCAAAGAGGGTAATTAAACATATCCGTTTGAGTGAAGAGTCTTGTATAATTGCTCAATGTCCATTGCTTTGGTAGAAGAGTTGTGATCCAAGCTCCTTTCTCTCCTTGAAATGATCTTATCAGAAGCCAAACAATTGGAGATAGCCAGAAGATTGCCATGACTGTCAGAATTATGTAGATTATACCATTTGTAATTTTTCTTGATCTTTTATAACTTTTTTTCATTTTATTGGAATTGCTCCTCATTCTTTACTGATGACGACATGTTGAATACAATCAGTGATAGTGATGCAGATACAACAAATACAAGAATACCAATTACAGATGCAAGATTGTAATCTTGATAGTTTATTGTGAGCTTGTAGAGCCATGTTACAAGTAGGTCTGTCTCTCCTGCTTGATACAATACTGTGGATTGAGGTCCACCTCCTGTGAGCAGATAAATAACATTGAAGTTATTGAAGTTTCCAACAAACTGCGTTATTAGATAAGGAGTTGTAACAAAAAGAACATAGGGAAGAGTTATTTTAAAAAATGAGACCGCTGCATTTGCTCCATCAATTTTTGCACTTTCATAAAGCTCTGAAGGAATGTTCATCAATATTCCACTTGTAATCAGCATTGTATAAGGAATACCAACCCATAGATTAACAATTATTATTACAATACGTGCAGTGTGACCATCTGTTAAGAAAGGAATTGTTTGAAGTCCAAATCTCTCAAGAATCAAATTTACAGTACCATTGTCTCCCAATATCTTGCTCATAAGAAGAAGTGTTACAAATTGAGGGACAGCTATTGTGATTACAAATATGGTCCTCCATATTTTTTTCCCTCTTATTCCTTTTTTGTTTATCATCATTGCAAGAATCATTCCTAAAATATAGTTGAGAAATGTTGCAAAGAAAGACCATATCAGATCCCATTGCAGTAAGTATAAAAATGTATAGCTTTTGATTGCATTCTTACCAAAAATATCTTTGAAATTTCCAAAACCAACCCAGGTGAAAAGATTTCCAGGAGGTTGATGGTTTGCATCATAGTTTGTAAATGCCAATAAAATCATGAAGATCAATGGTATCACAGTGAAGCAGATGAGAAGCAGTGTTGGAATGCTCAAAAGAGTTATGTGATAATTCTCGTCTTTTAAAGATCTGAGCATCATCTTAAAAGATTGTGCTTGCTCTTCTCTTTCATGTCGATGCTGAGCATTCAAGCATTCTTTTGTGCTCTGTATATAGGCAATTATGAAAATGCAGATGACAACCAAGGATAGAACAGAATACAGAAGAATCAGCATTGAATTGTCTGCTGTTATGTATTCCATAATTCCTTTTGCTTCATTGAAAGTTTCAACCTCAGCTTGTGTTCCAAGAGTTGTAAGATCAACAAGATACAGAATTGCAAATTCTTTTATGAATAAAATGAATAGAATTTCAATCAAAAAGAAAGAAAGCCCCATCCAAAATGGGCCGTAAATCAAACAGCTCAGTCCCATAATCAGGAAAGATAATTTTGTAAATTTGTTTCCTTCTGAAAAAGTCCTTCCAAAATTAGCAAATCCTTCAACTATTCTTATGAAGAAACAGGCTATCGCTTTACCAAGGATTTTAAAAAATTTCTTTAAGTTGTGAGGTAAGTTTTTGAAAAAAAGAGATAAGTGGTATATAACTTTTTGATAACCACTCATCATATGATAATTTTTAGCTTTCATTTATACTCTCTCTATATATAATTAATTGGGAGATTTTACTCTCCCAATATATATCAATGATACTGAAATTAATTTGTGATTTGGCTCACAACATCATCAAGTTGTGCCTGAATACTTGGTTCATAGTTGAATGCTTCCATGTTGGCACCAAATGCTTCAACAGGACCCCAGAAAGTGCCAAGTACATCATTCTGTGATACAGCATAAAGACTCTGCTGTGCCAATGCTGCAAGTTCAGGAGTCTTCAGAACCTCATCCATTGCTGCAACTTTTATGTTTGAAGGACCAATTCCTCTTTTCTCGAAGCGGAGAAGTTGATTTTGCTCATTTGTGAACCACTGTGCCAGTTTCATGGCATCAACAGGGCTCTTTGTTACCTTGCTTACTCCACATAGCTTGTAACCTGCAAAAGATCCAAGTTGAACCTGCTCACCATCTCTTGTGAATGTTGGAAGCTTTGTAGCTGCATAGTTGTCACCCAATTTTTCTTTCATAGCATTTGCAACCCATGTTCCGCATACACCAGCTGCTAATGAATCACCCATACCGCCAGTCAGAACAGATTGATCTCCGCCCATGAAGTAAGGTGAAGCTGTCAGCTCTTTGATGGCATTGGCTGCAGAGAGTCCATCAGCATTGTTGAAATTGCATGTTTGTTTTCCATTTTCATCTATTCCAAGAGAGCAACCAGCTCCAAAGAAGAATGATGCAACATACCATGAATTGGAGAGATCAAAATAGAACTTTTTGTTTGATTCCTTGCATGCTGCTAAAATTGAATCAAGTGATTTTGCATCTTCACTGCTTATCACACTTTTATCATAATACATGAAGTATCCATTGTCGGCAGTCTCAGGGAAGGCATACAGTTTGTTATCAACAGTTGCTGATTCAACAGAACCCTCACCATTTTGAGCAATTACTTTTTCTTTATATGATCCAGCTATCTGATAAAGAGCACCAGCTTTTACCATGTCCTTCAATTGATCATTTGCAAAAAAGAATACATCTGCAGCTGCCTCTGGATCTTCCAAATAACGAGCCTTTGCATCTGCTTCAGATACAATACCAAATTCAATATTGTATTCCTTTTCAGGGTACTCCTGTTTGAAGCTCTCAACCATCTCTTTAAGTAAATCTTGAGCATCAATTGAGCCCCAAACTTTTAAATTGACGGTTTCTTTTTCCATCATGTCAACCGGTTTAGTATTTTGCGTAGAAGAATTGCTCTCTTTAGCACCACCAGCAAACAGTGCTGTTGTTACAAGCAATGTTGTCAAAAAAACTGCAACAAATTTTTTCATTATAAAATCCTCCATAGATTCATCTACTGAGATGAATAAAAAAAATAATTTGGTGTTGCGTAACACCAATATCTAAAGTATCATACAACTGAAGTTGGTTGTCAACTAAAAATTTCAGTTTTATACTGGTAGAGAATGATGATTAAAAAAATATAAGTTAGGAGAAGTTCATGCAATATTGGAATGAATATATAGACTCTCAGGTATCTGGTACTTATGTGATACCCATGTATCCTCAAAAAAATGAGGATGTAACTCTTAAAATAAAGATAACAGATAATGTTGAGAAAGTGATACTGTTTGTGCGAATCAATGGAACATACAGCAGCATCAACTGTTTCCTCGATAATGGTTTTGCCCAAGCTACAATCAACACACTTGAGATGGATGAGATACATTATTACTTTGCTCTCAAGGTTGAAGATGCATACTACTATTACAGTGTACTGGGACTCACTCAATCTCTTGTATGTGAAAGAGATATGTTCTCTTTGAAGACCAATATAAAACCTGCTGGTTGGGTAAGCAGCTCCACATGTTATCAGATATTTCCTGATAGATTCAAACGTGGTGAGAGTGAGTATGAAATAACTGATGGTCTCTATGATTTTGATGGAGGTACAGTCAAAAAACTCAACTTTGATGAGGAGCCACTTGAATTCGATCAGGGACGCTGTCTGGATTTCTTCGGCGGTAATCTTCAAGGAATCATTGATAGTGTTGATTATCTTAAACGTCTTGGAATTACATCGGTTTATTTGAATCCGATTGGAGTGAGTCGAACCACTCATCGTTATGACTGCTGTGATTTCTTTCACATTGATGAGAAGTTGGGTGGAGATGAGATGTTCATAAAGATGGTGGATGTGCTCCATGAAAACAACATCAAAGTTATTGTGGACATATCAATCAATCATACTGGAATAGACCATCCTTGGTTCAAAAAGGCATCTTCTGATCCCAACAGTGAGGAGGCAACTTATTACTACATTGAAGAGGATGGAAGTGTTTCCTTCTGGGAAGGAGTTGAGACCTTACCTCAGTTGAATTACAACAGCAAGAAACTCAGATCTCTCATCTATGCAGATGAAGACAGTGTCATGCAGAAATTCTTAAGAGAGCCTTTCAATCAAGATGGCTGGAGACTGGATGTTGCGGAGATTGTTGGAAGAAAAGGCTCTGATCAGTTGACTGATGAAATCTGGAGAGAGGTTCACAGCAGTATAAAAGGAGTCAGAGAGGATGCTTATCTTGTAGGTGAGGCATGGAATGATGCAACAGAATATCTTCAAGGTGATATGTGGGATGGAATAATGAACTATGTGGGTTGTGGTCGACCTATAAGAAGATGGATGGGAGAGAATGATAAATTCCTTCTTGATAACTGGGGATCAAATCCTGGCTCCACAAAACCATATTCAGGAGTGGCATTGAAAGAGGCCCTTGAATCCAATTTGAACACACTTCCATCTCAGATGAGATATCTGCAGATGAATCTATTTGACTCCCATGATACACCTCGTCTTCACAACAACAGTGCTGTCTACAACAAGGACATTTATCTATCCTGTGTGATGCTGTCATACATTCTACCTGGAATGCCATCAACATATTACGGTGATGAGATTGGCATAGATGGAAAGTTGAATTCCGTTGAGATGTGGAGATACCCCATGCAATGGGATGAAGATAAATGGAATAAAGATATATTTGATACCTACTGCAAACTAGGAGAGATAAGAAATAAATACTCATCAATTCTATCATACGGCTCAACAAGATTCATGAAATGTGATGAAAAGCACATGAGCTTGATTCGTTATGTTGAAGATGAGAGCATCTTGCTAATCATGAATAAAGATGTCTCTGGCATCTTTGAAATTGAACTTGCACCAATTGTTGCAGATGAAGTTACAAATCTACTTGGAGATGCAGTGTGTACAATAGAAGAGGGCAAGTTGCGATGCTCCTTAAAAGAAAATGAAAGTATTGTATTGCATTTGAAGAAGAATTACTGAGGTATAGATAAAAGTGACAACTATAAAGGAAATTGCCAAACTCTCTAATGTAAGTGCCACAACTGTGTCGAATGTGATTCACAAACGATATGAAAAGGTATCCAAAGAGAAGAGACAGATAGTTGAAGAGACCATCGAAAAACTGAATTATTCCCCCAATATGGGGGCCATGATTCTTGCAAACAAGATATCTAAGATAATAGGAGTCATTTCATTTCTGGATGGAAGAGAGGATGAGAGTCCTCTCTTGGATTCTTATGTAGCTGGAATGATAGGATCTCTTGAAGAGAACATCAGAAACAGAGGATATTACACCATGCTTCATTGCTCAAGTTCAAGCAAGGACCTTCTGAAAATAATAGGCAACTGGAAGTTCTCAGGTCTTGTTCTGATGGGAATTGAACCTGATATGTACAGAGAGGTTGCAGATAAAATAAAGATTCCAATCGTTCTTGTTGATAGCTATTTCCTGGAGAAATTTCAAAAAAATGGAGTTGGATCACTTATTGATCATTTCAACAACGTTAGAATAAATGATTTTCAAGGTGGTTTTGCAATTACAGAATATCTAATTGATATGGGACACAGAAATATTGCCTTTGTCTGTGATGAAAAAAAACTTCATGGTCCTGGTAAGAAGAGATATGAGGGCTACTGCAGTGCATTGAAGAAATCCAATATAGAGCCTCTTGATTGCTTCACTGTATCAAAACATCAAGATGAAAGATGGAAGATATATGATGAAATTCTAGAGAGAGGTCTTTTTTCGAACATAACGGCAGTGTTCTATGCATCAGACTTCTATGCCCTTGATTGCATAAGATTTCTTGCATCCAACAGAATATCAGTTCCTGAATTTATATCTGTAGTTGGATTTGATGACAGTGAGTACGCCAAATATTCAATTCCTCCAATCACAACAGTGAAACAGAATCTAAAATCTAAAAGTGAGTGTGCAATAGATAGACTCACTTACATGATAGAGAATGATGACAACTCTTTTTCAAATACAGTACTGGATACAGAGATTGTCATACGAGATTCTGTTAAAGATTTGAATTGAAAATCATGAAGGAATGTTATTTGCTTTGAAGAACTCAACACCAAATTCATGCATGTCTTCCATTATTCCATAAAATTTCTTACCTAAAGGTGCAATAGAATATTCAACTTTAGGTGGTATTTGATTGTAAACTTTCCTGTTTATGATTCCATCTTCTTCCAATTCTTTCAGCTGTCTTGCTACAGTTGTTTGAGTTGCAGGAATCAATCTACACAGTTCATTGAACCTTTTTGTTCCTTGCTGAAGATGCCAATAAATCAATAGCTTCCATTTTCCTTTGAAAACCTTTTGAGTTATGCAGTATGTGCACAGCAGTTTTTTGGTTTCAGAATCTACATTGCATTCTTTACATTCAAGAGCATATTCTTTTCTCATGGTATTCCTTTTACACTATCATTTATGATAGTACATATCAAAAATGAGAGTATTTACATTAAAGTTTGTACACATTATATTTTGAAACATAAATATTTACAAAGAGTTCATTCATGAACGAAATTACAAAATTAATAGCAGAAGCAAAAACTTATTTTCTTGCAACAGAGAACAATGGCACACCCAATGTAAGACCTATGGGAAGCATTATTGATATAGATGATAAACTTTATTTTATTTTAGCTAAGAATATGAATTTATTCTCTGAATTGCAGAACAATTCTAAAGTAGCTATCTCTGCTTATGATGGTAAGACTGTATTGAGACTTCAAGCAACAGCAGTTCTTGATGATTCAGCAGATACAATTGCATCTGTGTACAAAGCAGTTCCAGCCTTTGAAAAGATGTTTAATGAAAGCGTGATTGCTCCTTTCTACTTAAGTGATGCAACTTGTTCAATCGGCGAGATGGGAAAAGAGCCCACAAGATGTACATTCTAAGTATTGTCTGACAGAGAAGGCTATTGAGATGATCCCAATAGCCTTATTGTTTATATTGAAGCTTATTTTACAACTTCAGCTTCATATCCCATTGATTCCAATGAATCAAATACTTCAAGAAGCTCCATCTTATCAGCTTCAACCTTAACACTCTTATCACTTAAATTGATCTCATGCTTTATTTTAGCTTCATCAAGTGCTTCGTTGATTCTTTTAACACAGTGCTCACAAGTCATGTTGTTTACTTTTAATGTAGTCATAATACCATCCTTACTTCATTATTTTTTTTAGAGTTGCCATCAACTCATCTATCACTTCATCTTCATTACCATTCTTTATGTCTTTTACAACACAGGTTTTTATATGATTGGTAAGAAGTTCTTTATTAAATGCATTCAAAGCAGATTGTATCGCTGATACTTGAGTTAAAATATCTGTACAATAAACATCAGTTTCAACCATCTTCTTCACACCTCTTACCTGACCCTCAATTCTATTGAGTCTGTTCATAAGAGATCTGTATTCTGTCTCCTCTCTATGTTTTGATTTACAAGATAATTTAATTTCTGCCATAATTGCTCCTAATCTAATTTTTTAAATCTGAGTCTCAATGCATTTGTAACTACAAATACAGAGCTCAAAGACATTGCGAAAGATCCTATCATTGGATTTGATAAGATACCACCAAAGGCATATACAACGCCAGCTGCTACAGGAATACCAATTGAATTGTAGAAGAATGCCCAGAATAGATTCTGCTTTATGTTTCTTATTGTAATTGAGCTGAGTCTGTACGTTCTGTAAACATCGAGTAAATCACTCTTCATCAGAACAACATCAGCGCCTTGAATTGCCACATCAGAGCCATTTCCTATTGCAAAACCTACATCTGATTGTACAAGAGATGGTGCATCGTTGATTCCATCACCAACCATCATCACAATCTTGCCTTCCTTCTGATATTTCTCAACAACTTTCGCTTTTTCTGTTGGAAGTACATTTGATTCAATTCTATCAATTCCTACCTGAGATGCGATATTTTTTGCTGTGTACTCATTGTCACCTGTTAGCATGACAACCTCAAGACCTGCTTTCTTCAATTTTGCAATTGCTTTTTTGCTGTCTTTCTTTATTGTATCTGCAACACTTATGAGAGCTACAACCTTCTCATCAATGCTGTAGTACATAGTTGTGTTGCCCTCAAGTGATGATTTCTTTACCTTCTCACTGTACTGGCTCACATCTGTTGCATATACCTGCATCAATTTATCATTTCCAATGCTTATCATGCGACCATCCTCTAGAAAGGCAATTATTCCCTTACCATTGAAGGTCTTGGCTTTTTTGATTGCAAGATCACCTGATATATTTCTCTCATTCATTCTATCAACAATTGCTCTGCTGAGAGGGTGCTCTGATGTCTTCTCAACTGTACCTGCAATCTTAAGAAGTTCTTCCTCACTGTAAGAATCATCAAGTATCTCAATGTTGGTTACTTTAGGTTTTCCTTCTGTTATTGTTCCAGTCTTATCGAATATGACAACCTGAGCTTTGTGTATCTGCTCAAGAGCCTCACCAGTTCTGATCAATATACCATGTTTTGCACCAAGACCTGTTCCAACCATAATTGCTGTTGGAGTTGCAAGACCTAAAGCACATGGACATGCAATAACAAGAACTGAAGTGAATATGTTCAATACAAAACTTATTGGTTGGCCTGTGATTGCCCATATAACAGCTGATACAACTGCAATTGATATGACAATGGGAACAAAGACTCCTGCAACCTTATCTGCAATTTTAGAAATTGGAGCTTTCTTACCCTGAGCATCCTCAACGAATTTGATGATTTTGGCCAATGCTGTATCTCGTCCAACTTTGGTTACCTGCATGTAAAAGTTTCCACTTGTATTTACAGAGCCACCAATCAGCTCATCGTCAACTTTTTTTTCAACGGGAAGGCTCTCACCAGTAATCAGACTCTCATCAATGCTTGCACTTCCTTTGATAATTTTTCCATCAGTAGGTACATTTGATCCCTGCTTGACAAACAAGATATCATCTATCTTGATTGTGTCCATCATGACCTCTTCGTATGTATTCTTTTCAATATCGGATACAAGTAGGGCTGTTGGGGGTGTCAGATTGAGAAGTTCTTTGATTGCAGATTTTGTCTTTCGTTTGCTGTTTCTCTCTAAATATTTTCCAATTGATATGAAGGTGAGAATCATGGCGGCTGCATCGTAATAAAGTGTGTTCACAACACCTGGATAATCCTCAATCAAGAATGTTTGAATGAGACTGTATATGAATGATGTTGTCACACTGATTGCAACAAGACTGTCCATGTTTGGATTCAAATGTATCAGAGATCTGATACCATTGATTATGTACTTCTTTCCTATGATTATAATTGGAAGCGTCAAAATCAATTGCATTATAGCCCAGTTATATGGATGAGTTGCCTTTGCAATGATGTTGAATGTAGGCAGATTTAACATGTGAGACATTGAGACATACATAAGAAGTATCGATAGGATTATCGAGTACTTAAGTGATGTCTTGGTTGCTTTTTCTTTTAGCTCCTCATCATCGATCTCAATTTTTTTGGTTTCAATTGTTCCTGTCTCACTGTCTATCTTCTTTATACCATATCCAGCTTTGATGACCTTATCTTCAATTGAAGATGAGTCAACTTTGCTATCATCATATGATATTGTCATCTTATTTGTTGTGAGATTTACACTGCTATCTGCAACTCCATCAAGCTTTTTTGTAACACGCTCAACTGTAGCACTGCATGCAGCACAGCTCATTCCTTCTATTACATACTCTTCATGAATCATATTAATATCTCCAATATACCCCTAGGGGGTATACAATATATATAATCCCATATACCTAGTTTGTCAATAGGAAATAAAAAAAGAGTCCGTAAAAAATTACAGACTCAATGTATAAATAAAGGCTTTCGCAATTTTCTCGAGAGAAAACGGCAAAAGCCCATTTCAGTAACTAATTACTAAAGATCTTCTTCATCCTCTTCTTCATCGTCATCATATTCCCATTCATCGTCGTCAAAGAATTCATCATCCTCTTCTTCCTCTTCATAGAAATCATCTTCGTCATCTTTGTACCAGTCTTTATCATCATCCATGTCATAGTCATCATAGAAGTTTGAGCTATTTGAGAAACTGTATCTTGCTGCGAATTCTGGATCTGTATTTTCGTTATTTGTGTTCATTTGTTTTAATTCCTATCATCTTGCTCTTTGATATGTATGTGATAATACAAATTATGCAGTCGTACATTATCAATTGGTGAGTAAGTAGTTTTGCTCAAAAGTGCAGGGCAGATCAATGATCTATCTTCTTGCATCTTTTTAGTGAGCTTATAAATTTTATTTAATATTGTAATTTTCTAATGTATAGAAATATTTCATAATTTACTTCATTAAAATTGGTAAGAATCAAAGAGCTTCTTTATTTTCAATATTATCTGCAATTGAATTATACTTTTTGATCCATCATATTTTTTAATGCCTACCCAATTCTGATGTCAATTCATCAGCATTTAATTATAAATAGTTTTATTGTATCAACATATATCCCAATAACGACTCCTATAAAAAGGGGAATAAGAATTTCCTCTCAATCTTGCAAGGATGCTATAAATTAAGAATTCATTCATTTCTACTCATGGAGAAGTAGAATGTTTGATTTTCAATCTTGCATTCCTTGTACAACAATCAATAATAGAATTCTTCAAAAGCAAGAATAAAAATACTCAAATGAAATGATATTTTAATATCTCTTTTCAAGCACCATAAATCTTACTTTTGAGGCATATTATACCCGCATTTTTAGACTGTCAAGAGAAATAATATTTATTTTTTTTATAATTTATTTTTGAAGATTATTTGTGAAATTTCTCTTTTTTGGCATGCAAATTTCATGCAAAATATATAAATTTACTTTTGATATTAAATTATAATAAAGTGTGGTCCTATAAGATATTATTTTATTGATATTTCCATATTATTACTTTATGTGCTGAAATATTCCTTTTGTATTTATTAAATATGCACAACTGTAAAAATAATTAATTTTTTTAAAATTTTACTTTATAATTATTAAATCAATCTGGGAAAATGATTTTTAAGAGAATTGTTTGGAATTTTAGTAAACTTGTATCAAATATCACTCTCATCTCATACTTCATGCAGGTTCTGAGAGTGACATAACAGTTGATGAGCTGTCAATTGAGCTTCAAAACTTTTCTGTTCATTGTTATTGTGAATGCAGATTCGTTCCACCTTACATCAGGAAGTTCCACAATAGAATCCTTGTTCCTTCTTGCTCCAACAAGACAGACATA
>Ga0172378_10003012_pt1 | contig 15802 bp, 21 predicted proteins | sample GrowelOW332metaG_FD_119755 | JGI IMG/M metagenome (GOLD analysis project Ga0172378, IMG submission 119755) | Groundwater microbial communities from an aquifer near a municipal landfill in Southern Ontario, Canada - Pumphouse #3_1 metaG | ecosystem: Environmental > Aquatic > Deep subsurface >... | reverse complement strand
TGGTTGTGAGTTTTACTGTAGAGATTCATATAATGGAGAAAAAAGTAAAGAAAGAAAACACTTAATCTGCTTAGCAAAAAATCAACAAGGGTTATACAATATTCGCAAACTTAATAAAATTGCAAATGATAATTTTTATTATAAACCAATTATGTCATATGAAACACTATGGGATAATTGTGATGGATTAGTTGTAACATCAGCTTGTTCATTAGGCAGTGTTGCACAAGAAATTTTAAATAATAATTATAATAAAGCCGAAGACTTGGCTATTAAATTTAAAGATAAAATAGATGATTATTATTTAGAACTTCAAATGCACCCTGATTATCATGACCAAGCAAAAGTAAACGAACAAGTGATTAAGATATCAGAAAATACTGGTATAGATACTGTGGTTACATCAGATAGTCATTTTATTAATGTTGAAGATAAATATGTAAGAAACATCATTGAAGCTATCGGGTATCATCAAAAAATCGAAGATGTATATCAATCTCTCAAATCTAATAGTTTAGGAAATTGTGATAAAATTTCACAATGGGCTTTAGAAAGTGGTTTTCAACATGATGATATATTAAAGAAAAGTTTTGATAATACTGTTAAAGTAGGAAAACTATGTAATGCTAAATTAGAAGAGCCTGAAGTAAGAATTCCAGTATTTAATAGGTATAAAGAACTTGGCACTTTATTTGATGAGGATTGGTGGTGCTAATGCAAACAAGTTTTGAAGTTAATAATAATGATTATTTAAGAAAAATGGCAACTCGTGGATTTAAGAAGCGTGGATTATCTGGTGAGAAGTATGAGACACGATTACGTGATGAATTAGATATTATAACAGATGCTAATTTATCTGATTTCTTTTTAAACACTTCATATATATGTAATTTACTTAAATCACATGGTATGTTTCTTGGTCCGGGAAGAGGTTCTGCAGGTGGTAGTTTAGTATGTTACTGCTTAAATATTGTTGCTATTGACCCATTAAAAGAAGATTTAATGTTTTCTCGTTTTATTAATAAGACAAGAATTAAAAATTCAATGCCCGATATAGATACAGATATTCCAAAAACACGTAGACAAGAAGCTTTAGATTTAATTAAAGATAAATTTGGTAGAGATTGCGCATTCAGTATCCCGAACTTAGTTAAATTCACCATTAAAACCTCTATCAAAGATGTCGCTCGTGTATTTAATGTACCATTTCAAGAAGTAAATAAAGTAACACAACTCATTACAGATGATATGACTGTTGAAGATGTGTATAAAATAGAAAAAGTAAAAGAATTTTTTGGTAAATATCCTGATGTTGAACAAAACTTTCAAAAAATCAATGGACTTATCCGTTCATATAGTATTCATGCAGGCGGAACATTATTATTCCCTGATTCAATAGAAAATTATTCATCAACAGTTAAAGTTAATGGTGTTGAATGTGTAGCATATGATGGACATAGATGTGATAGTCTCAAATTTTTAAAGAATGATACATTAGGTCTTAATACATTATCAATTATTGAAGATACTATATCCTTGATTAAAGATGATTTTGAGTTACCTAAAGAGTTTGAAGACCCAAAGGTATATGAAACAATATTGGCAAATCCATTAAATATATTTCAACTTGAAACACCGGCAGCATCTTCATATATTCATAAAATGAGACCAAACTCTTTTGAAGAACTAATTGCTGCTTTAGCATTAGTAAGACCGGGTGCACAAGATTCTGGTGATGCAGATAATTACGTAGCTATCAAATCCGGCGAAAAAGAAATAGTATATGATGACCCTAAATTAGAACCAATATTAAAAGAAACAAATGGTGCAATCATATATCAAGAACAAGCAATGAAAATATGTATGGTATTAGCTGGATTAAGTGATGTTGATGCAGATAATATACGTAAAGGAATAGGTAAAAAATTAGATTATATTTTCACCGAATATAAACCAAAATTTATTCAAGGTTGTATTGATAATGGCGTATCTGAAACTGTAGCTAATAAAATATGGAATAAGATTGAAAAATCAAGTTCATATAGTTTTAATAAAGCTCATGCTCAAAATTACGCTGTTATCAGTTATTATACTGGGTATTTAAAAACTTATTATCCTGCGGAATTCTCTATTGCTTGTCTTAATCATACAAAAGACGATGAAAAAAAGAATAAAATTTTAACTGAAATTAAAAACATGAATTTAAATTTGCACAATCCTGATATAAACTTTTCCAAGCGTGATACAGTTTTTCGCGGAAATGATATTTATATGGGCTTATCAACTATTGATAAAGTAGGGGATAAAGCAGTAGATGATATTTTGTCTCATCAGCCATATTTTTCATTCGACATTTTTTTACAAAAAAGAATTCCAAGAAAGGTTAATAAATCTGTTGTTAATAATTTAATATATGCAGGTGCTTTTGATTCTTTCGGTAAGCGTAATGATATATATAATACATTTAATAGCAAACAAGAACAATGGACTGAAAAAGATATGCTTAAACATGAATATGCAGTTCTTAAATTTAGTCCACATGAAGAATTATTAAATAAATATGATACAGAGTATGATAAATATATATCTCCAATCGATACGATAGATACAAGTCAAGAAGTTGATGAAATATTTATTAAAGGTATTTGTGTTGATATTGATAACAAAAAAGGATATAGTATTTTACACTTACAAGAAAGTGGGAATAATATATCAGTTAGTGTTAATAATAATGTACGAAATAGATATGTCGACCATATAAAAGTTGGCGACCCATACATTGTTAAATGTCATATCTGGAACCATAAATTTTATGCACATTTCTTTATTAATTTAGAAGAAGATGAAGCGTTATTTAAAGATGAATACGCATATCTTGATGGTTCTTTAGCATTAATTGTTAGAGAAATGAATAAAGAACTAGAAGTACCTTGTTATGCTTTAATTAAAAAAATTACTTATTTTAAAAGCAAACGTGGTAATGATTGTGCAAGAATTGATGGATATGATACTAATGATGTATTGATTATTAGCTGTGCTAATATGTATAATAACTTAAATCCAAATTTTATTGCATCAGATGTAATAAAATTTAATTTTTCAAAGAAGCCATTCGCTTCAATTTCACTAATAAAACAAAAAGGTGATTCAAATTAAACTTAGTAAAAGTAAAGTTAATTGTTTTTTACAATGTCCTCGAAAATTTAAATATGAAAATATTGATATGATACCACAGCCAACTCCAGCTAAAGGTTCTCCTTTAGATATTGGGTTAGCTATTCATAAAATTTTTGAATTATTTGTTAAGGAACATAGTAATGAAGATATTTCACAAATGAATAAAGAAGATATATTATCTATCTTAATGCTATATGATAGAGCTAAAGAATTTGAAAGACATATGATAAATTTTGCAGATTTTATATATGAGTGTTTTCAAAATGGTTATCAAGTATATACTGCAGAATATTATATTCATAATTTAGATTATGATTTATCTGGATTGGCGGATTTAGTATTAATCAAGGATAATAAATTAACCGTGGTTGATTATAAAACTGGTAAAACTAATAGTGTGCGCAAGTATTTATTAGAGCTTTCTTATTATGTAATATTATGTGAGGAAGAATTTGATTTAGAAGTTAATTATGTTGGTATATTTTTTACTAAGGGTAATGATTTTAGATTCGCCCAAGTACGTGGAGATATTCGTAAAGGAACTTTGTTAAGTCAAGAAGATATCGATGCAAGTGTTACATTATTGGATTTAGTAAATGATGCCGTTAAAGAGGGTAATTATCAACCTAAGCGTCAATTCTTATGTAAATACTGTCCATACGATGTTAAATGTCAGTTAGTAGGGGGCTTTTAAGTGTATTATATTAAACTATTAAAAGAAGTTTTAGATTATTATCATAATAAATTTCCTGATTGGGATATGGATTTAATTTCAGAAGTAGTAGAAGAAACACTTATTACTGCGCCTATTGAATTTACTTATGAATATGTACAATCAAGAGATTATTGTTCACGATGTGGAAAATGTTGTCAAAGAATGAGCATTACTGAAGATGGTAGTGTACACGCTTGTGAACATCTTCAAAAAGATTTAGATAATCCAAAATTATATGTTTGCGATATTTGGCAAGAAAGATTCCCTGAATGTCGCGAATGGCCATATATAGATAGCGTAAATGGCAGGGGAATATTTTTAGCTGATGACTGTGATTATGTCAAAAGATTAATATATGAGGTCTTAGATAATAAGTTTAAATTATACACAGTTGATGATAATGATATTCAAACAAATCTATCTTAAGCCCCATACTCGTATATCTATACCTCGTAAAGAAAAAAAACAAATACAAACTATTATTGATATGAATAATGCTTGGAAAGATATCTATATATCAGTATATGATTTTAAAGGAACTCCAAAATCAAATACTGCAATTGTTAATAATATTTTTTTAGATTTTGACCCAGTAAAAAATAATGATGTACTTTCTTTTGAATATTGTAAGATGGTCGCGAGACATTTATTAAACGAAAAAATTAATCATAAAGTTTTTTATTCCGGTCGAGGTTTTCATATTTTTATCGATGTAGATAAGTCTGTTAAACTAAGAAACCCTAAACAAGCTATAAGAAATTATGTAAAAGAGTTACATAAGAAAACTCATACTAAAAGTGATAGGGCAGTAGTTGGAGATTTAATGCGTGTACGTAGATGTCCTGGTACAGTTAATTTAAAGACTGGAAGATATTGTATACCACTATCAAGTCATGAAATTATGACACTTACACTTCATCAGATTAAAAGTTTAGCAACAAGTCCTCGAAATATTAGTCAACGATTAAATTTAAACAAACTTAATTTGCAAGAATATGATGAAGACAAGGTTAATATATATCAACCTACATCAGAAACAAAAAATATAACATTTTGTAATTCAATACCTTGTGTTAATGAGATGATGAAAGATGAAAACTTACCTTATTTAATGCGAGGTTATGTAATTTTATATTTGCGAGATATGGGATATGAATTAGATGAAATTTATGACATTATGAAAAAATTTTTAAGCGATGATAAATTTCATCATTGTGCATATGAAGAACACCAAATCGAATATCTATATAATAGAACAGATATTGTATTTCCTAATTGTTATAGACTAAGAGATGAGGATATTTGTGTTGGTGGTTGCTGTGGAAATAATTTATATATTAATTGAGGTAATAAAATGACTGTAATTGTAGCAATAAAATATAGAAAAACTGGTGATGTATATATAGGTAGTGATAGTGCAATTACTGCTGGAAAAAATATTGAAAAAACTAAAAATCCTAAAATCTGTTCAAAACCATTTAATATTGTTGATACTGATGGTAATGTTTTAGAACATAGGTTTTTAATTATAGGTTTTGCAGGAGCATTTTCTGTATTTAATTTTATGAAATATTCTTATATGGCTCCTGATTTAATTGAAGGTACAGATATACGCACATATTTAATTAATTCATTCTTATTTTGTTTAAAAGAAGAACTTGAGGTTTCTGGATTAGTTGATATGAATGGAACTCAAATGGTTACCAATAGCACATTTTTGATAATTTATAATGGTGACATATTTGAGATTGAAGATAATCTTGGATTATTTGAACCTGATAGTGATTATGTAGCTATCGGTGTTGGCAAAGATTTAGCGCTTGGTTCTCTTTATTCTACCAAACGCAATAAACCAAGTAATAGAATTAAAAAGGCAATTGAGGCCACAGCTCATCATTCATTATATGTAAATGATAAATATGACTGGTATCGTATAACAGAAGATGATTATAAATGTTAATAAAAATTGATAATAGAGAAGATAATAAAACAATAAAAGCAATACAAAAATACTTTCCTGATATTTGTGAGGTTACTCAAAATGATAATGGTGATGTATTAATTACGCGAACAACTAATCCTGATGTAATGATAGAATTAAAAACTGTTCCAGATTATATCTCGAGCTATACAAGTAGACATATTCAGGAGCAAGTTTTAAGAATGAAAGAAGAATTTCCTTATTGTTTTATAATAATATATGGAACATTTGATGATGTAAATACTTACTATCAAAGATTTAGTAAAAAACAATATTATGGAAATATAGTTTCATTAACAATGAGATATAAAGTTCCAGTTATTCAAGTTGAGAGTCGGAATGATATGCTTGTAGCTATTGATATGATTATTAATAATATAAATAAAGAAACTGAACCTATTGAACCACCTATTGTACAAGCTCAAGATAAAAGTGCAAAAGTTAAAATGTTAATGGGCGTCAATCATGTTGGTAAAAAAACAGCAAAGTTATTACTTAGTGAATTCCATACTCCACAAAATGTTTTAAATGCTACGGATAAAGAATTATTATCAGTTAAAGGAATTGGTAATACAGTTGTTAATGGAATTAATGAGGTGAGATAATGGATGATACAGAATTACAAGTATTAAAAATTTTAATAGATACAAATAGAACATTATTCGATGCACGTAGAGCTAATCAATCACGTATTAATAATTTTCAAAATATTACTGAAGAAGGTGTTGAATATCTAACCGATATTAGTGTAAATTTTTTAGATAAAGCATTAGATTCTTTACGTAAGGATATTCAGAGAACTATGGTATTTATGCCTGAATATTCTAATTTCTTAGAAAATATTAGAGAAATATCTATCTATGATGCAGGCGAATTAATTGTTTTGATAAAAGATATTAATAGATTTAAAAATAAAAACTCATTCATTTATTATTGTGGGCTTTCGCCAGTTGTTAAAGTTGGTAAAAAATATCAAAAAATCACAACTAATAATAAACAATATGGTACCGTAATTGGTAGCCCAAAACAAGATACTTCAAAGATACAATATAACGATAGATTAAATAAAGTTATTCTTAAGATTGTGCGAAAACTTATTCAATATAATCCACAATATAAAAGAATGTATGGTGATTATTTAGATAATTACGCATTTAAACACCCTACATATACAATGAAACATCTTAAATATATGAGTCAAAGAAAAGTTGCAACAAAGTTTGCGAAACATTTATATAGTAATTTTTACAAAATTGAAAATGGTGATACATATGATTAAAAATGAAACTGAATTAAAAAAAATATATGGCGACTACTATGATGATGAACAATATACTACAAATGGTATAGATTATAGACTTAAAGATGTATCAATATTGGTTGAAAAAACACAATCAACTAATACTGAATTAAAATATATTGGAATTGTTGATAACAAAAAAACATTACCTAATTATATTCCTCTACAAGATAGTGATGGAATTTATCATTTTAGAGCAGGTAGATATTATATATGGGATTTAGGTAAACATCAAATTCCTGATGATGCAATTGCTATGTTTTGGCTTCGTTCAACTATTATGCGATGTGGTGGTGTCTTAAATTCTTCTGTAGCTGACCGCGGATTTAATGGTACAATTAGTGTTGGGTTTTATTGTCATAATAATGTTTCAATATCTAAAAACGAACGTGTAGTACAAGCTGTTTTCTTTAATAGTAATGATGATGGAAATACTTATGATGGCGATTATCAGGAGGAATAGAGATGATTTCACACGCTGTTTTAGAATCAATATATCAAAGCTTTGATGATGATGGTTATAAATTTTTTAATATATATCAAAGAGGAGATTATATTACTGGTGTATATTTAAATAAAACTAAAAATATTCTTGATGTATTACATAGAAATCAACCATTTCTTAATAGTCAAGTAAATTCTAATGTTGTATTTCATTTTGTTGAGATTGATGTAGTGTTACGGGGTATTATTCAAGGTCAATTAGATTCTTATAGATTATTATCTCATTCAAGCGAAATTCAAATACCTTTTGATAAGGAAAGAAGAAGAATATTAGATACTATTAAAAATAATTTTCCGCTCTTTTATTTTAATCAAACAACTATTGATAAAATTGATGGATTATTAGAAAATGAAGTATATGATATTGATGAGTTTAATTTCTTATTTGAAGATATTGCTTTTATTCAACAAGAAGAATTTACTCCATATGATGCTGAATCATTAGATGATTATTTACAGTTAAGAGTTATATTGCAAACGAAGAAACAAGAATTAGAATCAACTAAAGTACCAAAAATCTCTCAAAACATTTTTGATGAACTCAATGAATATCTTGTCTCACTCCGAATGGCGGTATACAATGAAGAGAACAACAATTAAAAAACTTGAGAAAAATAAGTGTTATTGTAAAAAGGCGGATAAAGATATTAATTTACTTGATTGCAATATTGATTGCAGATTTTTTGAAAGCTGTCGTAAAACAACAGCTCGTCAAGTAGATAAAGATTTAACACGAACACGAATGAAAAAAAAATAAAATATTTTTTTTAACTATGAATATAACAATTGTTATATTTTGAAAATAGATACCTTTATATACTTCAAAGTGTAATGTATAATTATGTCTTATATTACTAAAAATATTATGAGACATAGAAACTAATTTTAAAAAAGGTAATATAATGAAAGATAGTATAATAGTAATGCACTCAGATGGTTCTTCTGAAGATTTTAAAGCTTCTATCATAAAAACAACTATAATGAAAGAAACTGATGTAGATGAAGAATTAGCTGAAAAAATAAAAAATAATATTGTAAAAAAAATATATAAATTACAAAAGAATGATGATTTAAAAACAATATCTACTTCAACAATTAGAGCAGAGGTTTCTCATTATTTACTTCATCATGCTGAATTTGATGCAGAGATGCAAAATAGAAAGCTAGGAATGTCAATTACAGAATTAGAAAACTTATTAGAAAACCATGATAAATCTAATGCAAATATTCAAGACTCTCCAGAAGCTATTGTTAAATATAGTTCCGATAGTATACTAAAAGAATATGCTTTACTTAAATTACCTACTGAGATATCTAAGGCATATACAGATGGATATATACACCTACATGACCTTGAAAGCTTTTTTACAAGACCTAATTGTTTCAATTACAATATTGAATTTTTTGCAAAAAATGGTTTATCTTGTGATGGAGAAAGAAAAACAACTTCTACGGCAGGTCCATCAAAGAGCTTATCAGTTTTATTTCAACATTTAGAGCAAGCAATGATGAGCGGAAGTTCTGTACTCTCAGGAGGGCAGTCTTTTTCAAATTTCAACACTAAAATAGTTAATTATTCTAAAAATTTAACTTATACACAACTTAAACAAAACCTTCAAAACTTCTTGTTTAGTTGCAATATGAGTTGTGTGGCCAAATCTCAGGTCATTTTTAGCTCAGTATCTTTAGATTTAGATATACCGTCTTATTTGAAGGATGTTCCAGCAATAGCTCCAGGTGGAACTACAGATGGTGTTTATGGTGATTATGCAGATGAAGTTAAAAGAATACTTAAAATATTTGTTGAGCTTTTGAAAGAGGGAGATAAAGATGGTAGGCCGTTCCGTTTTCCTAATATTTTATTTAATCTTAGAAATGAATATATGGATTCAGTAGATGATGAATTATATATTATTTGTGACTATCTTAAAAAATTCCCAACTGGTTACTTTATAAACGATGATATGGAAGGTGCAGGTGAAACAAGTGCTTGTATGGGCTGTAGAACTCGTATGGCAACCAATTACACAGGTGATTGGGAAAAAGATACATTAAATACAGGTAATTTTGCTTTCCATACATTGAACTTACCACTTATGGCATTAGATAGCGATAAAGATATAAATAAGTTTTATAAAATTTTAGATAAATATCTTGCCATAACAAAAGATAGCTTATTATATCGTTTCGATATTATTGATAAAAGATTAAAAGATGATAGATTACCATTTTTAACACAAAAAGATAAAGTTACCGGAGAACCTTTATATGATATAAATAGAACTTCTCTAACATTTGGATTTTGTGGTTTAAATGAATGTGTTGAAGAACTAATTGGAGAACCAATTGAGTCAGAAAATGGTGAAAAATTAGGAACAGAAATATTAAATCATATTAATGAGTATTCTAAACAATGTAAAGAAGAAACCGGAAAACGTTTTGGTGTATTTGCAACACCAGCAGAAAGTACAGCAACTCGATTTGCGATGATAAACAAAGAAAAATATCCTAATGCTATTGTTAATGGAGATGAGGGTGCATATTATTTAACTAATAGTTCCCATATTAATGTACAATCTGATGCAACAATATTACAGCATATACAAAATGCAGACAATTTTCATAAATTAGAGGGTGCAGGTGCTATTTTACATCTCTGGCTATCTCAAATACCAACTACTGGGGCATTAGTTAAATTAACCAAAGAAATTAAACAAACCAATACTGGATTTTGGGCTTATACATTGGATTTCTCTATTTGTAATTCATGTGGACAAACATATTCTATTGCAATAGATGAATGTTCTAACTGTCATTCTAAAGATATAACAACATATTCTAGAATTACCGGATACTACCTCCCAGTTAATACTTATGGTAAAGGTAAAGCTAAAGAATGGTCTCAAAGACATCGACATAATTTGAATGAATTAAATTAATTTTTTTATTTTTTTTGAGGTGTGAAAAATGTATGGATATATTTATGAAATTGTTAATTTAGTAAATTATAAAAAATATATTGGACAAACTGTGTCTCCAAAAAAACGACATAATCAACATTTAAAAATGTTAAATACAAATAGTCACGATAATCATCATTTACAAAATTCTTATAATAAATATAAATATAAAAATTTTGATTTTTTTGTTATTGATACAGCAGAGACCCAAGAAGACCTTAATGCATTAGAAGATTTTTATATTTTAGAAGCTGGTTTTCCAGATAGGGATTTATGTTATAATAATGTTATTCAACATGGAATATCTAATTTAGCTTATGAGATATATCAGCATCAAGATGATATTTGTGATATGTATATAAAAAACCAAAGTGCGCAAGAAATATATAAAAAATATAAATGTAGTCCATCATTTATATATCATATTTTGCATGAAAATGATATTGATATTGCACCCGGTAGAAGTGATTTACCGGTAGACCAAATCTGTGAAGAATATATAAATGGTGAAAGTTCTTTAAAATTACATAAAAAATATCAATGTGCGAAAGGTACTATATTAAAGATTTTACATGATAATAATATTGAAGTAGGAGATGGTAGTGAAACGTGGTTTAAAAAAGGTGATTTACCATCTAATACAAATTATAATCTTATCCGTGATTCAGATATGATTTGCCAACAATATACTCATTATATTATGGGTATGGCTGATTTGTGTAACAAATATAATATTAATGTTGGCAGTATATCAAATATACTAAAAAAGAATGGTGTTACTCCAAGGAATGATAGAGCTAGAGGCAAAATTCCTCCTAATAAAAACTCAAGTGAAATATCTAAAAAAGGCGGAATAAATTATATATATAAAGAATTACTCAATGGTGAGAATTCTTTAACAATAGCAACTAAAGTGCATGGAAGTAAAAGTTCTATCTCTGCTTATGTATTAAGAAACGGCACTACTATTAAAGGATTAAAAAAATTAGATTTTTCTCAAGAGAGTTTTATAGATTATCCTGATGAAATATGTTTATGTTTAAATACCAAATCATGTTTAATGGATTGTCCATATTGTTTCAATAAAGCATTACGAAAAGGTCATTATTTATCTTCTGAAGCAGCTATTTTACCTATTGATAAAAATTTAGGACATATAACAGCCATTTCAGTTACTGGAGCCGAACCATTATTAAATCCTGAATTAGATGAAATATTAAAATATGCTAAAAGTAAGGGCTTAAAAACAAAAATAGATACTTCACTAAAAACAGATATAGTTATCGACAAAAACATATTCCAACACCTTGATTATATGAATATTTCGATTAAGAATTTAAAACATTTACAATATATCGACTATATAATTAACTGGATAATTGAGAATTATGATACTTACTTAGAATTCAATCTCGTTTATCACCCCCAATATATATCAAAGACCGAATTAAAACAAATAAATGAGATAATAAAAAAGTATAATGTGCCACTTGTTCTTGTTCAAATGGATATAGACTTTATGGATTCCATAAATGATAAAATAAGTAAAAAAGAACTTATGCGCGCCGCCGAATTATTTGATAATAAAAATATTTATTTATTAACTAAAGAATTTGGTCGAGAAAAACTTTAAATACTATGACTAATAAATAATAATATGGAAACAAAGATTAGAGTTTCCGTATTTGATAGTACAAAAAAACTTAGTTCATCCACAAAAATAGATTCAAATATTCATTTAGAATTTAGAGGTAAGAGAACAACTCTTATCTCTTCTACTATCAAAAAGGTGATTTAATGAGTTTAGATACAAATATATATGATGAATTCTTGGAGTTCAGAAATAAAGGAATATTATTATTATTTTTATTATTTATAGTATTACCAAATGTCGGCATAGTATTACTCGGTATATTATTAGCTTTAGCGCTTAGTCTCACCGGTAATGCTTGGTGGAGTTTTTTAGTAATATTTTATGCAGTTATTTATTTAATAATAATATTGCTTTATAAAATTAATTAAAAATGAGGTGTAAATATGGCATATGAAAAAAAACCATTTGTAGATTTTGTAAAATTTAATCATCAACGCGATGAAAAAGATATAATCGATGAGTATAATTCATATCGAGATAAATATAGTGAATGCAAACATTGTAAGGTTTGTCAAGAACGTAATTATTTTAAATACAATAGAAAAAAAGACAAAATTCGTTTTAAGTATTGCGAGGGCGTAAAAGATTTAATTGATAATAATAAATGGAATATAGTAGAGGGCAGTAGTTTTAAACACGTAAAAACAACTTATGGACATACGTTAGCAAGTACTTACTTACAAGATAATACTAAACGAGTTCATTATTTTAATTATAATAATTTTGACTTTAGATTAAAAAATATTTATGTCTCAAAAGATAAAATATTAAAACCAATAAACCGATATAAAAAAACAAAAGATGAAATTTATTTTGATGAGATAGATATGGTATATGTCGTATTTATTCCACAAAAAGAGCATGGAAATATACGACATAAATTTGCAACAGAACGTGAAGCATTTGTGTTTTATTGTCGACATTATCGGAGCTGTCAATTAAGTAATTGTAATCATGATATTTTTGATTTACGCAAGATACAACAGTATAAAGCAGATGGCTTTACCGCAACAGAGATTGCAAGTAAAATAGGCGTATCTCGTCAAAAGTTATGTACCGTACTGCGTGATAACTATACTTACTTCGATCAACTTTAACCGAAAGATTTATATATGTAATACTATATATTAAAATAGTATGAACGGAGATGAATTAAATGAAAAACTTTGGGATACATATAATGCTTTAAGAGATGTCCCAGAGTATTCACAGATGGCCGAACGGCAACGTTTTGCCTCAGCAACAGTCTTGTCATTATTATATGAATTTTTAGATGATAAAACAACATCTGACGCTGAATTCCGTGCTTACATGAAATTTACGCGGATTTGGTTCCGTGATAATGAAGAAGAATTATTAGCAGGTGTATAATGATGGAAGCAGAAGAAGAAAAATACGCATATGTATACGAACAGATAAATAAAATAAGAAGATTATGTGATGATATTGAAGAACAATTAAAAAATAAAGAAGCAAGTTTTATAATGATACTTGGTGACGTTGAAATGACAATATATACATCACAAGATAAACTCGAAGACACGATAGCAAATGTCAAGCGAGCAGGATTTAAGGTTAAAGAATGAATATAAGTACCCCACTCACAGCAATAGGCGTTTTCTTAATTGTTATTATTAATATAGCACTAATTTATGGTGTATGGTTGTTTATCGCAACTTGTTGTGCCTTTTTAGGATTAGCTGGATTTAATTTCTGGCTTACAAGTATCGCAATGACCCTTTTACTCTATGCAGTATCAAGTTCAGTAACAATTAAAAACTCTAGTAGATTGATTGAATGAACAAGAAATGTAATAGATGTAATAAAATAAAAAATATTAATAATTTTACGAAAAATAAGAATAATAAAGATGGATATAGTTATTATTGTAAAGATTGTACAAAAAAACAACAATATCTATCTGGCATTAATAAAAAATATCAAAGCGATGACTTAGTTATCATAGACTTATTGCAAAAACAAGATATTCCCATAGAGGGATTAGACAAGGAAAAAGTTGTAAATACAACAGTTTCCATGATAGATTTGCCAAATATGATAGAACCAATTTGGCGGCTTTTGCCATCGTTTTTAATTAAATATAATTTTACATATGAAGAATATCAATTCTTTATATCACAATGTAAAAAAAATAAATTTTATATAACCTAAATACCGAGCAATATGTGAATTAGGTGATGTATGAGCGGTTCAAGGTAAGTGTTTAATGTTATTAGAGTTAAGACTAAACCTGCTATTGCAATAAATAATTTACCGATTTTTGAAAATCGTTCTGCTTCAGCTATTTGCCTATTGCTCTCTATTTCTTCCATACGTTGCATACGCTTGGATTCGTCCATTTGGCGTTGTGCTTCGTTTTTATCTATTTGTTTCATACGCTCAATTTCATCAATTTTGCGCCGAGACTCATGACGGTCTATTTTTGAATCTAATTTTATAATTTCATCATGATTTCTATCTAAAGTATCAGCCATTGTATCAACTTGTTCTTCTAAAGATTTTACCCCATCTCTAAAAGGCTTAAAAGTGTCGGTTACAAAATCTTGTAATTGCTCATTGGCATATGTTCTATTATGCTCATTTTCTGTATCTATCTTTTCTTGTAATTCGCTTTTAAAATTACGTAATTCAGTCATACTCTTAAGCATTTCTTGATAGTTGCCATAAATTTTGTTATCGACACCCTCTTGGCGCATAATCTCTGTTTCTAATAATTGAAGTTTGCCCTCTAATGGGTTAATTTGTTCTTCAATTAATTTAATCATCTGATATCTATCACCATTAGTTAACCCCTTACTACTAACATCTTTAAGTGATTTAATATCTTGACGTAGTGCCTGAATTTCAGTTTCTAATGTGGTATCCATTCAAATCACTATTCTAATTTTTCTAATATTAAATCTAACTTATCCTCTAAAGCATTAATTCTGATATCTTGTTGATTAAGTTTATCCAGAATATCTTTATTTTGGTCTCCAATTAAATCTATATTGGGGTTTATAGTTTCTTGTACCGTATTATCAAGTGATAAATCACTTGCAACAGCATTGGTTTGTGCTGTTGCAACGATAAGAGTGTCTAGTTTATCACTAATTTCGGTCGTACCTACTAAATTATTTTCTATATTACTTGTTACTTCATTAATAAGCTCTTTAGTTGCTTGTTTATTTCTAATATTTGTTTCTTGAGCTTCTGTTTGTATTACGAATTCGTCACTCATTTTATCACCTATGATAACGTATAAACCACACCAAATTTACGAATATTTGGAGCAGCTAATTCTTTATCTGCATTAGGATATATTCTCATTTTAAGCTTTGGCCCAAATGATGGAATTGTTTTGCTTCTATATCCTCTAATTGTTTGTATAATTAAATCTTTTGGTTGTAATATCGTTCCGTCATCATCTACATTATTTCTAACTAATTTAATTAGTTGAATATTAGCTGTTGATGTACTTCTACGTTTAAACCATGCACCTACGAAGTAT
>Ga0172378_10003010_pt1 | contig 15805 bp, 9 predicted proteins | sample GrowelOW332metaG_FD_119755 | JGI IMG/M metagenome (GOLD analysis project Ga0172378, IMG submission 119755) | Groundwater microbial communities from an aquifer near a municipal landfill in Southern Ontario, Canada - Pumphouse #3_1 metaG | ecosystem: Environmental > Aquatic > Deep subsurface >... | reverse complement strand
TTTCGTTGTCAAGGAGAGCTAGCTTTTCAAAGCTTTTTTCGCTCATTTTACTCTTAAGCAAATCAGTGTACTTAGAATTCATGTATTACTCCTGTGTAATAATAGTTCTTTATGATAAATTGCTTTTTTAGAAACTCTAAAAGAACAATATTCATTTCAATCATTATAATAAAGAGAATATATTTCTCTCTCTTTGTTTATATTATACGTTTTCTGTATCTCATTCAATAGTTCAATTTTTTGAATGAAAACCTTACGAAAACGAGAATTAAAAGTTTTATTTTTTCTTCATCCAATAAGATTATACAAATAAAATAAAAAAATGTAAGCCGTTTTTGCAAGAGTTTTTTTAAAATACATATTTTTTTATCGATATATGTGTGTTTTTTCTACTTATTATTTAATTAATAAGCACTTAATGTGAAAAATATCACATTAGTAATTCGCATTTGTTTGGTAACTCGCTTGCTTAAATGAATGTGAAGAGAGTATATTACGGTAATTGGAAAAAAAATGAGAAGGACTGATTATTATGACTGAGTTAGCATTACCCGCCGGGAGTTTACAATCCGCATTAGTAGCATTTCAAGAAGGCGCAGATGCTGTTTATCTTGGTTTAAAAGAATACTCTGCACGTAAGAGTGCTGTAAATTTTAGCTTTGAAGATTATGCGAAGATTTTATTGTATGCACGTACACATGGGAAAAAAGTCTATGTGACGGTAAATACCATTATAGAAGAGAAAGATCTTCTTGGTGTCGCCCGTTTATTAAGACATCTTTCGCTCTTAGGTTGTGATGGTGTTATTGTCCAAGATTTGGGCGTTGCTCGCATGATACGTCTGCAGTTCCCTTCTTTGCCTCTTCATGGAAGCACTCAACTTGCTGTGCATACTATTGATGGGGTGAAACAAATGCAAAAGTTTGGTTTTACCCGGGTCGTTCTTGCTCGAGAACTTACTCTGAATGAGATCAAGAGCATTCGTCTCGCTTGCCCTGATGTGGAAATTAAAGTTTTTATTCACGGCGCTCTTTGTTATTCCGTTTCAGGTCTCTGTTTTGCCAGTTATTATTTAACGGGGCGAAGTGCTAATGGTGGTGCGTGTGCGCAAATATGTAGAACCTGGTTTACTGATGAACAAAATAAAGAGAAGGGCTGGTTCTTTTCCATGCGTGATTTGAATGCAGGGGGAACGGTACGACTTCTTTCTCAAATGGGCATTGATAGTGTTAAAGTTGAAGGGAGAATGAAAAGTCCTGAATATGTTGGTGCTGTTACGAAAGCCTATAGAAAACTTCTTGACGGTGAAGATGCTGAAAAAGAAATTGAAAACATGAATAAGATTTTTTCTCGCTCGAGTTATGGTGGTTGGCTTGCTAAATATGGTCGGTCTCACCATGCAGATGAGAGAAAATCAGAAAGCTTAATATCTCCTGAATACCCCTCCCACAAGGGACTTCCTTCTGGTGTAATTGTGAGTAGTTCACAAGTGCAGGGAAAACTTCAATTAGAAGTGCAACTCGACAAAGAAATTTCTTTGCATGATGGTTTGATGTATTTGGTGCAAGATGATAATGCGCCAAGTAGAGCCATTAAATTTGCTCTTTCCTTCATGAGTGATCAATATTCTTCAAGTCTTGCTCATGCAACAAGGGGAAAAAGAGTGAACATCGTTGTGATGGGTAATAATCCAAGACCTCTTGATGGAAGTACACTCTATGTTATCTCTTCTCATGATCAGCATCTTAAAAAAATCAATGAAAATCTACCGATGAGTAAGATTGACATTGATATGGATATTACGCTTGATCAAACGGGGTTGTGTGTAACAACAAAAAAGCGAGGTTTCTATGTAGCTGAACATTATGATCTTGAGGTGAGTAAAGCTCGCACCAAGCAGAAAGATTGGAGTAAAGAAATTCCTGCTCTTTTTAGTAAATCTGATCGAAGTCTTGTTGTGGCAACCGAGATTACTTTTACCAATAAATCTGGATTAAAGGATGAAGATCTCTTTTTGCCCATGTCTGTTTTGAAATCGATTCGTAGAGATTGGTATAGTAAAGCCGATGCAAAACTCGAAGAATATCTGTCCAGTAGTATTGAAACTGTTTCCTATGAGAAAAAGATGTCTTCCTCTCTTCCTCCAAGAGCGCAGTTAATGACGAAGGAAGGTCTCCCTTTCTTTACTCATGTTCCTCTTCACGTGGAAGATCTTCTCTCAGTTGATGGATTTTTGTATGTTCCGTTGAGTCCTGTTGTTTTTGACGAAGCAAATGAGAAAAAAAGACTTTCAACCTTACTGCATAACCTTGAAATAAGTGGCTTGTCCAAACAGGTACGTTTTGGTGTGAATAATATTTGTCATATTGCTTGGTTACAAGAGTTTGATGTGAATATCTTTATTGATTTCTATTTATATGTGGGAAACAGTGAAGCAGCCATGCAAGTAATGAATAGCATTGCTCATTTCGACGGTGGGTATTCCTTTATTGAAGAACGCCATCTCGATACAGCACAGTGGCCTTTTGAACCAACGCAAATTGAAGATTCATTTGTTCCTCCACTTTTTATTTCCCGTGCATGTTATAAACATGATAGTCTTGGATTGAGTTGTGAAGGATGTAAAAGAAATTATACCTATGACCTGAGGCAAAATGAGCATAGTTATAAAGTTTTGGTGAAAGATTGTATCACCTATTTGCTTAAAGAATAAGGATGATTGTTTGAAACTGCTTTGCCCATAAAACAGCCACTTCGTTTGATACGGAGTGGCTGTTTTAATATCGAGGAGTTTATTCTTTTAGTCGATGAGACCAAATCTTTTTACAAAAGCTTCTGCATTCTGCACAGAGCCACCAGCTGCACCCTTTACAATGTTATTTACCATCAGAGTGAAACCAATCTTTTTACCTTTCTTCTTTGCTCTACCGGTATATACAACCATACCTCGAGGTGTGCCCCAGAAAGCATATTTTGGTTGAGGGAAGGTCTTTACATCGCTAAATTCAACAGGATGTTCAGGAGTGGATGGAAGATCGGTAACAACCTTAAAATCGTCCCATGCCTTGATGACATCTTCCACTTCAACGTCTTGTTCAAAGTCTAACCATACCGTTTCAAGGTGTCCAAACATAACAGGAACACGAACGGTGAAAGCATATACTTCAGGGTCGATTGATAAAATCTTTTTTACTTCTTTTTCAATCTTTTCTTCTTCTCCATTGATGAATGGAATACAGTTATCGGTGATATCTAATGAGGAAAGTCCTGGATAACCAGCGCCACTCACACTCTGATAACTGTTGATATAAATTGTCTTAATACCGAATTTCCTTAATGGTGCTAATGTCATGGAAAGACCTGTTGTTACACAGTTTGCGTTTGTTACGACAAAACCTGTTTGTGGATATCCTTGATCTCTAATAAGGTCTAATTGTTCAAGGTTTGTTTCTGGGATAAGAATAGGTACATTTGCATCATAGCGCATTGCTGCAGCATTTGAGAAAACATAGAAACCTTTAGCTCTTAGCTGTGGTTCTGCCTCTCGTGCTACATTTGCAGGAAGTGCTGAAAATACAAGAGTAACTCCTGCTTTTTTCATTTCTTCAAGGTTGAATTCCTTCATGACAACATCTTTACATTGTGAAGGCATTTCGATGGGAAGTATCCAATGTACGGTATCTTGATATTTTAAGCCGATTCTTGAAGATGAAGCAGTAACGTAGGTTACATCAAACCAAGGATGATCTGCGAGCATCCACATGAAAACTTGTCCAACGGCACCTGTAGCACCGATAATAGCAACTTTAATTTTTTTGTCCATTTTACACCTCAAGAAATACGAGTTTTTTTTTATTGATGTTACAGTAACTATAAAAAACAAAAAAAGCAAGAGGTTTTAAACAAAAATGTTATTTTTAAAGCATTTTGTTACTATATCAACAAAAAGTTTGGTATAATGAACAGAACGATAAAGTTGTTTTGTATATTTATTTAAATTTTATACAATTTTATCAATAATTTATATGCATTACAATAATTTTTTTAAAAAAAGTCGTCTTTTTCCTCTCTCATGAAAGGAGAGGGGACGTAAAAAGTCTTGCGGGGTTCAATGGAGTGAACAGTCGTATGCTCTTCTGTCTTTAAGCGAGGACGAAGAATGGTGTCTTCTCACGTAATCAAACATAATAGGGGAGTCTGAAAGCGTATTGTCTTTTACTGGTTTCTCTACGTATAGCAAAATGTGGGTGCTGTTGAGGTGAAAGATGAAACAGCTCAATGTTTGATTGTTGTATGTTTGCTCTGAATTGTATGCACATATAGGTATTCTTTTATTCAAGTCAGAGGAGAAAAAGAAAGTAGTTCTCAAAGAGAGCCACTTATGAAATGAAAGCGAGTGTATCGCTTGCATGATGAAAATAATGGCGAGCAGTAGGTGCTCGAAGCGCCTACCTACTCGATAAAACTATCTAAGTATTACTCAGCGTTTTTTTCTTCCATAATTTCTTTTCGACGAGTTTTACAGAGAGCAGCAATTTCAGATAGAGCTTTACGAGCTCTAGCGGCTGAAACTTTTACACCTTTTTCTGTGAACTTCTGATTTTCTGCCAAATAATCTTCATATTTCTGTTGTAGTTCTTCATGAGTTGTCATCAAACTACCTCCTAATGTATAAAGTCTATCATGATATTTTAAATTGACAAGTAAAAAAGTGCGTTTTAACGCGAAAATGAGCTATTATTTGGTTTTATTCTCTCATTAAGCGCTTTTTTGCCTCTTGAGCTCCTATAATTATGGTAAAATTGCTAAATATTTGAGACAAAATTAAAGAGAGTAACGGATTTTTCTCATTTAACCCAGCTGAGAGGGTATATTGCATTCTTTTTATTGATATGTTTTGCACTATCGGTTTCTTCATATTGATTTGTTATAGAGCTATATAGTAACTGTCTGCTCTTTTACTCGTTTTTCATATTTCTCTCGTACGTTTCCTGAAGAGGTTGAAAAATACGCCCGCTTTCTATATATTAACAAAGTCGTAGAGGAGCAATATTGTATGAAAATTAGTGATATGAGTGTTGATGAATGGTTATTAACGTATGGACCAAAGGCAAGGCGAAACCTTCAACTCTATATTGATTATATGGAGGAACACCATAGTGATATAACACCTGTTATTTCTTTTGATCAATTGACCTATCCTCTTGGTGGCGGAAAAGGTCGAACGTCGATGGGAATTGTTGCAGGTAAAAACTACGTTGCAATCCATAGTCCTGATTCTGCTTATTTGAATGTCATGAGAGAAAAACTTTCACGACCAGGAAAAGCAAAAGGATGCGTTCATTTTGAATTTAAAAATGAAGATGAATTAGCTGTGGCCTTCGAAGGAATAGAAGAACTATTAAGACGAGCCGGTTTGAAATAAGAAAAGTCTTTTGTTCATTATAAAAGACTTGTTCACTGAACATAAAAAAGCCTGTAGAGAGATGAACTGTCTACAGGCTTTGTCTTGGTTTATGCATTTTATTTATCTTTAAAGTGCTCTATGTGGTCTACAATAATTGTGTATTCTTGTTCCACAGTTGCAAAATCTTTTTGAATATCTTCTTTTCTCCTATGTCTGATTGTTTCAACAAGTTTTGAACATGCTGCATAGAGTTGATTAAACGCAAGATTAGCGGTAATACCCTTTAAGGCATGGGTCGTTTCTTCGATAGCTTTGTCGTCGTTGTTTTGAACGGCAATTCTAATATTATTCATTGTTTCATCGTTAGGAAATGTAGTGACAAAATGCTCTAGCATTTCTTTGTCATCACTGAAACGTTCTAATACGGTTGCATAGTCGCTTCCAATTTCCCAGTAAAAATTTTCTAGTCTCATCATATTCTTTCCCCCTGTCTGTAGATTTATGTTTCTGCGATAAATTTATTTGCGATATAATATGATATTAAAGGATTTTTCTTTACTGTATACATGGCAGAATCTGCCATTTCATAGAGTTCCTTGAGATCCATATTCTTACCACCATGAGCAATGGCAACTCCGATACTACAGGAAACATCTATTTTTTTATCACCAATTTTACAGACAAATGATAAGCTATGTGAAAGTTCTTCACATTTGTTTTTTACGATTTCTAAGGAAGGTACATTTCTCATAAGCGCAATAAATTCATCGCCTCCCACTCGTCCAATAATATCATCAAGTCTGAAATTGTTTTTGATATTTTGTGATACGGCCTTGAGCACTTTGTCTCCACTAATATGTCCATAATAATCATTAATAGTTTTAAATTTGTTTACATCAATCATAAAAAAGGCATGATTCATGTTTCTTCCATCATTGAGTGTATTTTCTGTTTTTTTCAACGATGTATCGTGATTATACACTCCCGTCATTTGGTCAAGTTGAGCTAAATTTCTTAGCCGTTCAACTTCTTTATGCTTCTGGTCAATATTTTCGAAGTAGATAAAGGCGAGGAGGTCATCATTTTTGGGATCCTTTGTGAGATGTGCTTCAAATTGTATCCAAGTTTGCTTTCCCTTGATAATTTTAATAAATTCATAGGTAAAGGTTCTCATCCCTTCCGTGTAGGAATCCATAATACTTTCTCTTGTGAGAAGAGAAAAGTATTGAGCTGCTGTGGAACTAATAAAAGGGAGGTCTTTTGCAAAATTGATACAGTCATATTGATTGAGCGTTTGAAAGAATTTTACATCATCAGCTAAAGTTGTATGTGATTCTTCAACTTTTTTCTCTGTGATATTGAGAAGAACCGTTGCAAATACATTAGGTGACTGGGCTCGGTTAAATTCAACTTCTCTTTGATATCGAAGCATCATCTCTTCATGTTCTGTGACATTATCTGATGCACCAATTGCTCTATAGGGTTTTCCATTTGCGTCAAATGTATTGGTATAACGAATCCTTTCATAGTAGAAACTTTTTCTGTCTTTTGTCTTTACCTTAAAAATACCATTTACATACGGCACTCCCTTTTCTAGTTCTTTGTACATTTCTAAATAGGATTTGATGTAATCAGGATGGATAAAACCAATATCAACGAGACTTTGAGGGACATCTGGAATGATTTTATGAAATCCATGTGCTTGAATGGAATTGGGTGTTTGAATGATGTTGTGGGTCTTGATGTCATATTCCCACAAGCTGATTCCTGACATACCCATTGCAATGTTTGCGAGCTTTTCATTATAACTGAGTTCTTTTTGTATTTCCTTTGTTGCTGAAATATCCATACACAGTATGACAAATTTTCTCTTATCATGGGTATTATTTGAAATTTTACCATTTTGTTGGAGCCAAATAAAGGTACCGTCTTTTTTTTGAGCTTGCACTTCATAAAGAAATTCATTTTGCATATTGAGCTGTTTGAGCATATTGGTTTTATCTTTGTCTCTATAAATATTCATCCAATGGTTGTCTAGCTTTTGCGTGAGCTCATGTGAGCTTTTATACCCTAAGAGATTTGCAAGTGATTCACTGACATATTGGATTGTTAAATATTGATCATCATAGACACATAATGTACCACCTTCAATTTGATGATTAATGAGATCTAAAAATTCTCTTTGTAGATTGTCATTGTATGCATACCCAATACCATAATTACTCAGGACATTATTGACACGAATTCGTGTGACTTTAGGATCAAGAGGTTTATAGAGGAAATCAGCAACTCCAAGATTCACTGCTTCTTTCATCGTCTTTTCATCATTCATTGAGGTAATAATTAAAACAGGGATGCCATTATTATAAATTGATTTATTTTTTTCTTTTAGAAAAGTGAATCCATCCATTTGAGGCATTGAAATGTCGCTGATAATACATAAAATTTCTTGTTGAAGTTTTTCAAGGTAGGTTAAAGCTTCTACACCATTGTGTGCTTCAATAATTCTAAAAGTATCTTTGAATATATTTTTAATAATACTTCTTGAAATTATGTCATCATCGACAATCATCATTATGTCTCTATGTATCATTATGTCCTCTTTATTGTCCTGTCAAATTCACAGTTATGGCTTATTGAGAAGGGTTACGTTATTTTTTTTTAGGCCAAATTCCACGTTAGTATAGTACCACATAAATAAAGTTCATAGGAAAAAAAGTAAGAAGTGTTTGTTTTTTTATGAAGTTGTGACATTTTTTTCAGTGGATATTTTTGCATGTTGGTGAGGAGAAACGTTGTTTTTGTGCAAAAAGATTTTTTTGCCATATCATAAAGAAAATCATAGGTATTATGTTGTTGATTAAAATTTTTTTACTTTTTTGATAATTTCGTGTGAGAAAAGAAGAATGACCGAAAAATGTAAAAAAAAACAACTTAGTTAAAAAAACTAAGTTGTAAGTTACAATTTTAAATCTTGCCGAAAACGGGACTTGAACCCGTACGTCCTTGCGGACAAGGGATTTTAAGTCCCTTGTGTCTACCAATTTCACCATTTCGGCAATACAGGTATTCTATAGAATTCAACCTTTGAGGTCAACTACATTTTATAAAAAAATGAGGAAAATTTGAGTTTTTTTATCTTCGCTTGTATCTTTTTTTCCGTATTTCTAGAAGAGACCAAAAACTAGATAAAAAAACAATGCAAAAAAAAATTGGGGAAAAAGGATAAAAATACCAAAAATGGGGTTTAAAAGCGTTAAAATTAGGTTTTTGCAGTGAAAAAAAAAGATATCAATACAAAAAAAGCAATGAAATTTTCCTTTTTTTGTTAGTTTTTCCTGGTGTTTACCCTATCTTTTGTTGATTATTTGCCATCTTTCAAGATTGCTTTCTCTCCCATGTCTTTTATTTTTTGTGTGCATACGATTGAGGCCGTTCCTTTTCTTGATATTGTGCGTTCATACTTGGTAAAAAGGTCATAGGAACAAAGCGACACTTTTTCTTTTTTGCACGTATTTTTTCCAACAGAAGAAGGAAAATATACAATTTTAATATTTAATTTCTTTTATTGTAATGAAATACATATCAATATTTATGAATCTATAAAAAAAGAGGGAAAAAGAGGAAGGTTTTTATTGACAAAAGATGAAACACTTATTATTGTTGTTAGTAGCAATAGTAGCTACTAGCAACTATTTTTATATTGAGAAAAATACTCATCATAGGTATGAGATAAAAGGAATAAGAATGATTGATTTGTGTGGATTGAGAAAATTGCAAGTTGATTTAGCAAAAGTAGAAGAGCGAATGAAAAGGGAAGTAGGTCTTACCTTTGTTGAATCCTCAACACTTTGTTCAATACAAACAGGACGAGATGAACCTGCAACCATTGCAGAATCAATGGAACTTTCTCCCTCCCGAACAAGTCGTATTATTGTTGCTTTGGAGAAGAAAGGAATGATTATGCGCTGTCCCAGTATTGAAGACAGGCGTGTTGTCAAGATCGGTCTTACCCCAAAAGGGAAAGAAGTATTAGAAACAATACATAATTGTGATACATGTCTTCCTCACTACATTGAGGATGCTATAGATAATGCGAAAGGAATAATAAATGAACAATAAGACGTATTTGGTTGTTGGTGGTGTTGCTGGAGGAGCAGGAGCTGCTGCTCGTTTAAGAAGGCTTGATGAAAAAGCACGAATTGTCATGTTTGAAAAAGGACCTTATGTCAGTTTTGCAAATTGTGGTTTACCCTATTATGCTGGTGGAGCCATTGAAGAGCGAGAACGCCTCTTCGTTACTCCTGAGTCCACTTTTACCGATGCCTTTAATATTGAAGTCAAAAGTAATACCGAAGTTATTTCAATCGATAGAGATGATAAATCCGTTGAAATTAAAGATTTGAAAAGTGGTAAAACCTACCGAGAAAAATATGATAATCTTGTATTAAGCCCAGGTTGTAATCCTTTTATTCCGCCAGTTAAAGGTGTGAATGATCCTGCGGTACATACGGTAAGAAATGTTCCAGATATTGATAAGGTTGTGCAATCTTTACATAGCGGAGCAAAGAAAGCTGTTGTTATTGGTGGTGGTTTCATTGGTATTGAGATGGCTGAAAACCTCAAAGAAAAAGGTTTGGATGTATCTCTTGTTGAAGCTGCTGATCAAGTTATGGTTACCATGGATCCAGAAATGGTTGCTCCTGTTCATCAGACATTGAGAGAGAATGGTATCCATTTGTATCTCTCCCAAGCGCTGCAAGCTGTTGAAAGAGTGGGGAGTCAGGTGGAAGTTGTCTTACCTGATGGTAAGATTAGTGATGTTGATTTAGTCATTCTTTCCATTGGTGTACGACCAGAAAACACGTTGGCTAAAAATGCTGGATTGAAACTTGGACCACGTGGTCATATTGTCGTTGATCAAATGTGTAAGACATCCGATCCTTTTATTTCTGCTATTGGAGATGCTATTGAATATCCAAATCCTTTAGCTCCAGGTAATAATGCGATTGCTTTAGCTGGACCGGTAAATAAGATGGCAAGATTATGTGCTGATGCCATTGTTACGGGAACCTGTAGACCGTATAAGGGAACTCTTGGAAATAGTATTGCTAAGGTTTTTGATCTTGAATGTGGTAGTGTTGGTTTAAATGAAAAGACACTCAAGAGAGAAGGAACTATCGAATATGGTGTAGCCATTACCCATGGATCAGATCATGCTGGGTATTATCCTGGTGCACTTCCTCTTTCTCTTAAGATGATTTACAACAAAAAAACTGGAAAAGTACTCGGTGCTCAAGCGGTAGGAAATGCTGGCGTAAGTAAAAGACTTGATGTTATTTCCGCTCTTATAGGGCTCAATGGAACGGTTGAAGATTTATGTTCTTTTGAACAGAGTTATGCACCACCTTTTAATAGTGCCAAAGATTTGATTAATATGGTTGGTTTTATTGCTATTAATGAACTTGATGATCTAGATGCACTGGTTACCTATGATCAGGCAGAGGAAATTCTCAGTCAAGGTGGTTTACTCATTGATGTAAGAACTCCTGAAGAATATGCATTAGGTCATGTGGAAGGAAGTTTGAATATCTCTCATGCGGTTATCAGAGAACATCTTGACGAAATTCCTCGCGATAAAGAACTTGTTATTATGTGTGGCGTTGGGCTTAGAGGGCATATCGCTGATAGAGTTCTCCTTCAACATGGTTATACAAAAATTCACAATTTAACAGGTGGGTATAAAACACTTGCAGCAGTAAGAGCCGATAATGCAGCAAAAAAAGTGCAATTTGATAAAAAAAAACTCAACACTGAAGCAGTGAGTTCTTCCCTGCCAACAGAGGAAAAGAATATGTTTCATTTAGATGCTTGCGGACTTCAGTGTCCAGGTCCAGTTATTCAATTGAAGAAACGCATTGATGGTATGGAAGAAGGAGAAGTTTTATGTGTGAAAGCTACTGATCCTGGTTTCCAAAAAGATGTTGAATCTTGGTGTAATGTGACCGGGAATATACTTCTTTCTGTCGAAAAGAAGAAAGGTATTATTGAAGCTCAGGTCGAGAAGAGTCGAAAGACTGCTCCTGTTGCCGGAACTCCTATTCCAAGCAAAGATGGTGCTTCTCTTATTGTATTCTCCAATGACTTTGATAAAGCAATCGCTTCATTTGTTATTGCTAATGGAGCCGCAGCAAGTGGAAAAGATGTAACCATGTTCTTTACTTTCTGGGGATTAACATTATTAAGGAAAAAGACCAATAAAAAGATAAAGAAAGATTTTACTGGTAAAATGTTTGGTGCCATGTTACCTACAGGACTTGATGAGTTAAAACTTTCAAAGATGCAGTTTGCTGGAATGGGACCTCAGATGATGAAGTCTCGTATGAAAAAGAAACAAGTAAACCAACTCAGAGAGATGTATCTTGAAGCAAAGGCTCAAGGAGTGAGAATGATTGCCTGTACTATGTCTATGGATATCATGGGAATCACCGAAGAAGAATTGCTTGATGGTGTAGAACTTGGTGGCGTCGCTTCCTATATTGATGCTGCAAATGATTGTAATATCAACCTCTTCATCTAAGATATTGGGTACATATAAGGAAAAGAGAGTTTCTGCCTCGGCAGCGACTCTCTTTTTTGATACAGAAAATAGTATTGTATGCATGTTTATCGCATACGTTATTGAAGAAAAGACACCCCATTAAGCGTGTCTTTTCTGTTTATTTATCATTATCATCGGTAAGTTGATTGATAACCGTAGCATCTGTTCTGAGTGGAATAATTTTTCTCAGGAACGGTTGAATACCAATATAGGTCTTTTGGAATTCTTCTTCACTTTCTTTGAGTGACGCTTGCCATGCTGCTCCAAAACCAGGAGAGTTAAGCATTAAACGATCTGCTGCAAGTTGATAGACATGAAGTCGTGAAATTTCTTTTCTCCCAGGCTTTTGAGAATATGTTGCAACGGTAATTCTGAGATTTTCATTTTGCTTTTTGAGTTGCTCATTTTCTTTTTTAATGAGTTGAATCCCTTCGTTTTCTAAATCCATTCTATCGTTTAACATTGTTTTTAATTTACTTTTTTCTCCTTGAAGAGCAAGTAATTTTTTATGACTACTTACTGCCATGGCTACTAATACTATGATGGCAATTGCAAGGCCTATTCCAAGCCCAATGATAAAGTTTTCCATGAAGTCCTCCCAATTTAAAAGGTCTATACCTTGTTCTAAGGTACTATACTTAGCAGATACTGTCAAAATGTTTGCTCGTTAAAACAGTAAATAATAGCGGTAAAAGAATATTCTCTCTCTCTTTGTCTCAATTTACCAAAAAGTTACCCAAGTTATGAGGCTTATGCTCATTCGTATAGGAACACCGTCTTGTAAAGAATGAGGAATTTTTCTTTTTATTTCTCACAAAAGAAAACTTTTTGTTTTAATTCATATGCTCATCTTGATGTTTTTGAGGTATATTGTGAAAGATGTAAGCAAATTTGAGGATAATAGGTTCAATTACATATTCTTCAATATTGCAATGTTATGATAATCAGTTAAAATATAATGCGAAGAGCAAAGAAAGAGGCTCTTCCGTTCACATATGAGATTTATGAGGAGAAAACATGTCAAATGTAATGTACACCGTGCCTTTTGGAGAACTCTTACAGAGAATTGTTGGAGAATATAGAAATCATCAATCAATCTTTGGATTGTCCCTTGATCAATTCTATCGTGAAAACAAAAAGACTTCTTACCAAGTAGGAGCAAAAAAAGTTTCAACACCCCTTGGTGCAACTGGTCTCAATACTCAAACAGCACAAGGAATTATTACAAGTTATCTCTCTGGTGTGAGATATTTTGAATTAGCTCCAGCTCAGAGAGAAGGAAGTGAAGTTCTTTCAGGCGCCACGGTCGATATCACCAATACGTGTTTCCAAAGAGAAAACAATGCAGGTTTGACTTGTGAACGGGCTTGGGATGAATATGCAAAGGCTTGGATTGTTCTCCATCTTTTGCAACATTTGTTTGGCAAAAAACCGGTAAATCAGCCTGATTTTGTTTTTAATCTCGCAGTGAAAGGTGATATGAGTGCACCTTCCTCTCGTGCTTTTGTTTCTTCTTTGATGGATGCAACGCTTGATGAGCGATTCGCTGATTATATTGAAGAGCTCGAGATTTTGCTCAGTGAAGGGGAACTTTTCCTTGGTACAGAGTGGAATGGTATTGAGAAAAAGATTATGGATCTTCCTCAAAGTATTTCTCCTCAAATCATTGATGGTGTTACCTATTTCCAGTCTCAAGGTGAAACTTTTGCTACAACACAAAAAGCGGTGAGCTTTTTGATGGATACCATGGGTCTTGATGTGGTTGTCGCATTGAATCCTGAGGTTTTAGGTCAACGCAAAATAAGAAAGATTCTTGATAATTTAGGGTATGCATCCATTCAATTACATGATACGGCATTTCCTCGTAACTCCAATATTCCTCATTCTATTGCAATGTTGCAAAAGCTTCAGGCAAGTAAGAGAAATCTTTCTGTCAGTATGGGCCTTTTACACTGTGAAGACAATGAGACCTTACTCGAAGGTGATGCCCTTCAGATGAGGGGAAGAGCATTGATGCCAATTGCGTTGAATGTATTTGCTGAAATCGAGCGAGCTTTTCAAGGTCGTTTACCCATTGTGTTTTCTTCAGGGGTGAGTGCACTTAATATTGTGAGTCTTTTTAAAATGGGAATATGTCCGCTTGTTGTTGCTGCAGATTTACTTAAGCCAAGTGGTTTTGGTCGTATGAATCAGCTCAATAAAATTCTCTCTTCAATTCCAACCCCTCAAAGTGGTTGTATTGATTGTGATGCACTTGAACAATTGGCGCTACAATCTCTTGCCAGTCCTTATCAAACGAAAGATTTTAGAGGTACTGATCGAGCTGAAGTTGCTACAACACTTCCTCTCTTTGACTGTTATGTAGCTCCTTGTAGTGAAGCATCTCCCTTGAAAGAAGAAATTCCTGATGTGTTAGCGCTTATGGGAGAGGCACGCTATGCTGAAGCGGTTGCTTTGTTGTATACCAAAAATCCACTTCCAGGTATTACGGGAAGTTTAAGTGATCATGAAAGTGAAAGACATTGTAGTCGCATGGATTATGAAGGTCCGGTACACATTAGTGCCATGAAAAAGATTGCCGAAAAAGAAGGATTTACTGAATACTTTGAGAAAATTTGGCAAAAAGGTGATGAACCTACCGATACCAAGGCAGCAATTGTTGGCTCTGGTCCTGCAGGATTAGCAGCGGCTTTTTTCTTAGCTCAATCAGGTTTTACCGTAAAGGTTTTTGAAAAAGAGGGTGAAGCTGGTGGTGCGGTACGACATGCCGTTCCTTCTTTCACAATTGATGATGAAGTGATTGATAATGATAGGGCATTTATTGAGGCACTTGGTGTTGAATTTGTTTTTCATACCGATGAAGAAACAACAAAAATTGAGTCTTTACAACAGGCGGGGTATGAATACATATTCTATGCCATTGGAGCTGGTGTCGATGATGTCATTTTTGTTGAAAATGGTGAAGATTATACCGCGGGTGCTCTTCCCTTCTTGAGAAAATTCAAAAAAGATCCAACAAGTACCGAAGTTTTTGGTCATGTAGTTGTCTATGGTGCGGGAAATATCGCAATTGATACTGCACGAGCTTCTTTACGATTGGATCGCGTCAGTGATGTAACAATTGTTGTTTCTGGTACTGAAAAGAATCTTACCTGTGATAGTGAGAGACAAAAATTGGCAATTGAAGAGGGCGTAAAATTCATCTATTCAAGTGAACTTGTTTCGTATAAAGAGGGAAAGGTTACGCTCGAACAAACAAAGAGAGGCATCGATAGTGAATCAGGATTACCTGTTTTACTTCCAACCGGTAATAAAGAAGAAATTCCTTGTGATTTTATTCTTACAGCCTTAGGCGCCCATGTGGGACAAAAAGATTTGTATGCTGTTGGTCTATCCATTGATGAGTCAGGAAGACCTCTTTATGACCCACTTACTTTTGAAACTGATAAAGATGGTGTCTATGTGATTGGCGAAATGTTGACAGGTCCTACAACCGTTGAAAAGACTATTGTTCATGCTCGTACTGCTGTTGATGCATGTATTGAAAAAGTGTACGACAAATATGCAGAAGAAGGGCTTCTTGATGATGAAAGTGAAGAAGACGAACATGATCATGAACACGAACATGAACACGAACACGAACACGAACACGAACACGAACACGAACATGAACATGAACATGAACATGAACATGAACATGAACATGAACATGAACATGAACATGAACATGAACATGAACACGAACATCATCACGATCATGATGAACAGGATTTAAGTGAAGCTGAGGATTTATACTT
>Ga0172378_10003008_pt1 | contig 15808 bp, 12 predicted proteins | sample GrowelOW332metaG_FD_119755 | JGI IMG/M metagenome (GOLD analysis project Ga0172378, IMG submission 119755) | Groundwater microbial communities from an aquifer near a municipal landfill in Southern Ontario, Canada - Pumphouse #3_1 metaG | ecosystem: Environmental > Aquatic > Deep subsurface >... | reverse complement strand
TATTAACGCCCGAATTTAGCACATACACAGATATGCCATTGGTGCTTCAAGCATACAGTACTTTCAAAAACCGCTGGTGCGGCGCATTTTGGCAAAAGCAAGGAATGAGGGTAATCCCGACTATCGCATGGGGAACGCCGGCAAGCTATGACTTTTGCTTCGACGGAGTGGAGCAGGGTTCTGTTGTTGCGGTATCTACTTATGCAAGAGAACATCTGGAAAAGGAATTTATGCCGGGCTACAACAAAATGCTTGAAATTATTAAGCCGTCTGCGATAATTTGTTACGGAGATCCTTTTGACGAAATGCGCGGCAAAGTGAAAGCGTGCAGTCCGTTTAATCACAAAGAGTTGATTGCGAAACTAGGTATGGCAGAATATATGAAAAAATTCCTAGCCGGTGAACTTTACCCGTCCAATTAAGGAGGCGATATGAAAAATTTGAAATTAACGATTGATCTATTGCCTAAAGGCGCATGGGGAAATAATCTTTCAAAAATATTACCAAAAAAAGATTGGGATACGTTAAGGCAAGCTTGCTACGCGCGAGCAAATCACTGTTGCTCAATTTGCGGGATACGCAACGCAGAGTTAGATGCGCACGAAGTTTGGGATTTTAATATACCAACAAGAACGCAAACCTTGAAAGATATTATTGCACTATGTCCTGCTTGCCACGGCGTTAAGCATATGAGAAATTCGGAAAGAATTGGTTACGGAGAGAATTCAAAACGGCATTTTCTTAAAATCAACAATTGCGATGATATAATTTTTGCAGGTCACTATGCTGAAGCCCAGCTTTTGTTCGACGATCGAAGTAAAGTTGAAAGATGGAAAATTAAAGCAAACCTTGATAAATTCGGCGGGAAGGGCATTGAAATTAAGGAGCGAAATATCCCTAAGATTTTAAACCCTTATGAAAGTGTCAACTGGGAAACCGTAGAACGGATAAGGACAGTTGCGGATAATGATGACTCACTAAAAGCCGAGTTGGGAGAGAAATTCATTACTGTTTTACTTGCAGAAGAAGATAAGGAAGGCGGAGGATTACGTTATGCGCTTAAAACAGGTCCAAAGTATTTTTTGTCTAGACCGCAGAATTATATTGGAGCGCCTAAAATCCGTTCAATAGCAGTAGATAATTATCAAGGTACGATAACTATTGATAGCGATGACGTAAACAAAATCGAATGGATTATGGATGACGAAATTATTAAAACTAAATACAATGTTGTTGGAAATTTCATTACATCCTTCAGCGTTGAAGACCTTGAGGGTTCAAATATACGATTTAGACTAATTGGAGACGGCGGACAAGCCTGCTCGCAAATATTTAAGTTGACTAAAGTTTTTTAGCAGTTATAGCTGATCGAAATCATAAGTAGAACAGAAAGCGGAGCAAAAACGGCTTCGCTTTTTCTGTTCAGACAGAAAGCGGATAGTATTATATTGGAAACTTAAAATAAAAAACCTCTGATTAAAAAATTAGAGAATGTAAAATGCGACATTTGTTTGTTTTGATGACCTTAAAAGGTCTTTTTGTTTTGTAGTCTTAAGTTTTTACGACATAAAAAAGGTCATTTTTTGTATTCTGCGACATCTTGTTTCGACACGCCACCTTGAAACGTTGTGCTATCTTAGGAAATAATATCATATTTAACGGACGGAATGTTATTTACACACATTCCTAGTTTTTTTTATCCACTAAAATATATTTTTACATAATTAAACAAAAAATGATAAATATTGCAAAATTTTAAAATATGGTTTATAATAATATTAGGTTTTTAAATTATGTCAAAAATAAGGGGATAAGTGAAAAAAATGAGTATTTTTACTAATGAATTGCAAATAAGATCTAAATTAAAAATCTTTGCTTTAGCATAAATAACAATTTTGATATTTTTTATCAGCATCTTAACCAGTGTTGGTGTTAATGTAGCAAATGCAGAAACTACGATAACATATACTGGTGATAGTAGTGTGGAAGTGACAGATGGAGTTTCAACATATGAGAAATTTATTGATATTGATTGTGAGCAATATGGTTCTACGGCACTAACCGATACAGGAAACATTTATACTTGGGGCTCTGCTATTTCTGGACAATTAGGGGACGGAACATCAGAAAACAGAAACGATCCCACTCCCGGTTTAATAAAAGTCGAAGGTGTAACTTTTAGTAAAATAGATAATGGATTTTGTCATACATTGGCTTTAAGTAGCGAAGGACAGATTTATTCTTGGGGATGTAATGATAACGGGCAGTTGGGCGATGGCACAACTTATAATGAATATAAACCACAGTTAATATCGGTTTCAGGGGTGTCATTTACAGAAATTGCTTGTGGATCGAGACATTCATTAGCGATAAGTACAGAAGGAAAACTTTATGCTTGGGGGAAAAATACGTATGGTCAATTGGGTATTGGAACAACATCATCATATGAAGAAACTCCGCAGCTAGTATCGACAGGAATAACTTTTGCTAAAATAGCTGCAGGAGTTAAAACTTCAATAGCGATAAGTAAAGCAGGGAAGCTTTATTATTGGGGCTGTAAATTAGGAATTAGTTATCCAGTGGAGCATAACGAAACTACTCCAGTGTTATTATCGGACACTATGACCTTTAAAGAAATTGCTTGTGGAGATTTTCACGCACTAGCAATAGACAGTAATGATAAGTTATATACTTTGGGATTTAATAATAATGGGCAATTAGGCGATGGTACAAGTCAAGATAGAGAAACTCTTACTGCAATAGTATCTAGCTTAAGTTTTAGTGCAATAGATGGCGGACAATATTTGTCACTTGCAACAACAACTAACGGGGATCTATATGCTTGGGGGACTTATCAATTTGATTTGCTAGGTGATGGTGGTGAATCAACTAGTAATGTGCTTAGTCCTAAGAAAATAATAGTATCTGGCGTAGATTTTAATGGCTGTGCATCTTGTTTTTATCATGCAATGGCTTTAACCGAAACAGGAGAGCTGTATTCGTGGGGAGATAATAATCATGGGCAATTAGGAGATGGTACATCTAATGATAGTAATTCTCCACAAAAAGTAAGTGTGGTACCTCAATTATTTGTTAAATATGATTTTGCGACTAATGGCGGGAGTTTGAATTCAGTTGAATCAAGAATAAGTAATGACACCTATGTTGATTTAACAAAATCAGATTCTAATGCCAAATTTTTAGGTTGGAACATTGATAATAATGCTAGCTTAGCTTTGGATAGTGTATATGTGGGAGGTAAAGTTTCATCACTGACTTTATATGCAATTTACAGAGATAATATAATAACTTTTCCAGATATACCTCACTTGACTTTTACCTTAATAGCAGGTAGTACTAATCCAGTTATAGATGGAGGAAGTATTAGTTTTACTGTTAATATAGAGGATCATTATGCTGGCGATGTTTCATTAAAGATAGGAGAAAATAATTTAAATGCAATTGAAGAAGTTTATACTATTAATAATGTAACTGAAGATATTTATGTACTAGACAATGCAAGTTCAATTAATCCAATTAAATATAACATATATTATAATTTGAATGGCGGAACAAATAATGAAAATAATCTAAGCACTTATACTGTCGAAGATAGTAATATACTTTTAAGCGATCCTAGCATGTCTGGTTATACTTTTGAATCTTGGGAAGAGGGAAATTCAATAACAACTGCGAATGGGGTCAATGTTACTAGAACGGCGACTTGGAGTATAAAGGCTCCCACTATAACTACTACAAATGCATATAGCAAAGAATATGATGGTGATTATCATAACTTGTCAATAATGGCAACGCATAGTTTAGGTGATTCATATGGTTTAAATTATCAATGGTATAAGAGTAGTGGCAATGAAGTAAATAAAGTTGGTTCAAATAATAGTAATAATTTTGCAGTAAAAAATGTAAGTGAGAATGGAAATTATTTCTGTGTAGTATCTATTTCAGACACAAATTCAAGGTCAAATTCAATAACAAGTTTAGTAATTGTAGCTAATATAATTCCTAAGAATATAAATGTGACTGTTGTTGATGTTGCGGAAGGTGCATTTACATATGATGGGCAAGCTAAGACAACGACGGCAACACATACAGAATTGGTTGGGAGCGATTCTTTATCCTATGAGTTAGGTTATGATGACAATATCAATGCAGGTACTTGTAATGTATCGATTACGAGTACAAGCATTACAAACGGAATTGTTAGTAACTATAATGTAATTACTTTAGATACCGATGCAAAATTTACTATAAATAGAGCAACACTTACAGTATCACCTAAGGCGCAAACTATCAGTTATGGTCAAGATATACAACAATCAGAGTATACCATAACAGGTTATAAAAATGGAGAAGGGATAGCGGTTGTTTCTGGAGTGCCAATTTTAACAGCAAGTAGCCTAGTCGTTGCAGGAGATAAAACAATAAGTCTTGTAAAAAATAGCTTAAGTGCTGATAATTACGAATTTGTTGTTGGAAATAGTGCACAATTAGTAGTAAATAGAGCAACACTTACAGTATCGCCTAAGGAGCAAACAATAGTTTATGGTGAAGTTATAAAACAATCAGAATATACTATAACAGGTTATCAAAATGGAGAAGGAATAGCAGTTGTTTCCGGAGTGCCAATTTTAACAGCAAGTAGCCTAGTCGTTGCAGGAGAAAAGACAATAAGTCTTGGAATAAATAATTTAGTTGCGGAAAATTACGAATTTGTTGCTGGAAATAGTGCACAATTAGTAGTAAATAGAGCAACACTTACAGTATCGCCTAAGGAGCAAACAATAGTTTATGGTGAAGATATACAACAATCAGAGTATACAATAACAGGTTATCAAAATGGAGAAGGAATAGCAGTTGTTTCCGGAGTGCCAATTTTAACAGCAAGTAGCCAAGTAGTAGCAGGAGAAAAGACAATAAGTCTTGGAATAAATAATTTAAGTGCGCACAATTACGAATTTGTTGTTGGAAATAGTGCACAATTAATAATAAATAGAGCAAAACTTACAGTATCACCTAAGGCGCAAACTATAGTTTATGGTGAAGTTATAAAACAATCAGAATATACTATAACAGGTTATCAAAATGGAGAAGGTGTAGCGGTTGTTTCTGGAGTGCCAATTTTAGCGGCAAGTAGCTTAGTAGTTGCAGGAGAAAAGACAATAAGTCTTGGAATAGATAATTTAGATGCGGAAAATTACGAATTTGTTGCTGGAAATAGTGCACAACTAGTAGTAAATAGAGCAACACTTACAGTATCGCCTAAGGAGCAAACAATAGTTTATGGTGAAGATATACAACAATCAGAGTATACTATAACAGGTTATCAAAATGAAGAAGATATAGCAGTTGTTTCCGGAGTGCCAATTTTAACGGCAAGTAGCCTAGAAGTTGCAGGAGAAAAGACAATAAGTCTTGGAATAAATAATTTAGTTGCGGAAAATTACGAATTTATTGTTGGGGATAGTGCAAAATTAGTAATAAATAATGCAATGCTTACAATAACAGCAGCTGATAAAACAATAACTTACGGAGATGACATTCCAACTTTTACTTATAATTATGATGGCATAAAATATGAAGAAATTCTAGAATGTTCAGCAACAACTGATTATAGTAGGTATGGAAATGTTGGTGACTATACTATAACTGTTGCACCAAAATCTTATACAAATTATAATGTAACATTTATTGTGGGAACACTAAAAGTTGTTGAAAAAGATATTACAATAAAGGCCGATGATAAAACAATAACTTACGGTGATGTTATTCCAACTTTTACAATCAGTTGCGATAAAATAGTAAATGGCGATATTTTAAATAATTCAGCAACAACTGACTATATTCGATATGGGGATATTGGTGATTTTACAATAACCGTAACCCCAAAAGATTATACAAATTATGACATCAGTTATGAAACGGGGACACTTAGTGTAAGTAAAAAGAATATAACGATTAATATAGAGAACTTATCAAAAGTTTATGGCAATGAAGATCCTGTAATTGTTTATAAACAAGATGGTTTGATAAATGGCGATGTGTTGACTGGCAATTTATTTAGAATGCCCGGTGAAAATGTAGGTATTTATAAAATAAATAGTAATTTAGCTAATATCAATTATATCATTAACTTTGTTACTGCTAATTTAACAATTACTCCTAAGCCAATTAGTATAATTGCAAATAAATATACAAAATATTTTGGAGAAGAAGACCCGGCATTTACTTATACGATAGTTAAGGGTAATTTAAAAGCTGGAGATGAATTAGTCGGCAAACTGGAAAGAGAAGTAGGCGAACAATCTAATAGTTATATAATTTATCAAGGAACACTAATTAATGAAAATAATACAAACTATGACATTAGTTATGAACCAAATATACTTAGTATTTTACCTGTAAAGAGTTTTGAAATTTTGTCAGTATTAGCTGATTCAAAAGTTGGAGATGAATTTATAGATAATAATAATAACCAAATTAATATTAATGTAAAAACTTCAAATAGTCGGGTATCTATGCAACTAGGTACAACTGAAGGTTCAAAATATTATTTGTATAAGGACAAAGAATGTACTGAAATTATAAGTGATAATGAGTTGTCTGTAAATGTTGGCAAGAATAATTATTATATAAAACTAGTATCAGAAGATAATACTGAAAAAGTATATGAATGTAACATAATTAGAGAAAATAAAGTACCTGAGTATTTGTATTATATTTTAGAAATTATTGGTTTATTGCTAATTATTTCCGGTTTAATAATTTTCAAAAAAAGAAGAAATAAGGATAAAGTTTTTATAGATCCAAAATCTGAAATTTTTGAAAGACTTAACAGTGAAAGAATAGAAATCACACTAATGCGTGATAAGAAGTATTATTATGAAGTCCAAGTAGACTGTATTAAGGTTGGTTTGAGCAGAAAATATGCATCAAGGCAAGCTTGTGTGAATGGTATCGTGTCATTCAAAGGAATATTAACAAAAAATGTAATAGATAATATTGGCGGTAATTATCAAAGAACTTTTGGAGAATCTTATGTAGAAATATATAAAGAAGCCGAAGAGTATTACTTTAAGTCTGTTACATCAAACGGAGGAGTCAATTTCGAAAGTATAGGTTATGAGACTTTAGAAAAGTGCAAGGAAGCTTTAAATAAACTAAAAGAAATGATAAAAAATCTTAAAATAAATTTATAATTCATTTAAATGTATAACAAAGTTTTTTAATGAAAAGAAGACATAAAACTGCTGTCTTCTTTTCATTAATATAGTTGTGGCGGATAAATAAATATTCAATATAAAAAAGTATTTATAATTATATGGTTTAGTTGTTTCATACTATGCTTTATTAATAAAATGTTGTGTTATAATTTCTATAAAAGATTTTTTTGTAGTGCTTGTTCATTTGAAAATGCTAGTTTGTCTCACGAAAAAACAATGTAATAGAGTAAAAATAGCATAAAAAGCTTTAATTTGAAAGTTTATAAACGAAAAGCAACTTTACAAGTTGCTTTTGTTATTTAATTTATATATATAATTATAATTTTATACAAATGGTTTTAATGTACTTATTTTTTGATATATCCGCCTTTTAATACTCTAACATCACTAACGGTGATAAAACAATTTTCCATATTTTTATTTATAAGTCTAACTGTTGATGAAATACGTTTTCTTTTTAGATGTATTGCAAGAATATGTCTAGGACCTTCCTTGCCTTCTCCCTCCAATACAGTAACCGCAAGACCTTGGCTTCTCAAAAGTGCCAATAGCAAATCTGGACATTCATTTGTAATAACTTGAATAGTACATAGCCCTAAAGCTATTTTCCCTTCCAACCAAGAACCTACATAATTGCCTATTGCAAACGCTAACGCAAAAACTACTATTTTTAATGGTGCCTCTTGAAATCCTACTAGAACGGAACCTGTTATAAATATCCATAAAATAATTTCAACAAAAGCGATAAGAGAACCTATTGTGCGTTCACCTCTGTTTATCATTACCATACGAATTGTTGATATTGTAACTTCTAATATTTTTCCAAAAAATATAAAAAAGTATATCCATATACTATTACTACTTAAAAAATCCATTTTTCCCTCATTTATAATTTAATAACCTATATTAATAAAGTATATGAAAAAAGCTATGAAGTCAATCAAATATTAGTTATTTATTCTTAAACTACATTATAGACAAGACTTTCTATTGTGCTTATTCACCTTAATTTAGACCGATAAATGTAAAAAGTGTGAGAATTTTGCTTTGTATAAAAATAGTTGTAAAAGAGAACGCAATGACATAAATAAATATGTTGCATATAATTAATATTTTGATTAAATGATGCCATATTGCAAAATTTTATCATAAAATGTTGCGGACTAATTAGTATATTATAAAATTGTATTCAAGGAAAAAGCTAAATTTATAAAATCGAAAGTAAGAGTACAAAGTATTTTTGAATCTTTAAAATTCGGAAATATAGCTCTTGATACTTTCATATATATATTATATAATTATTTTGAGGTGAAAAATTATGAAAAAATTGAAAATTATGAGGAAAATATTTTTTTATGCTGTTATTATATGTGTCTTAATAGGTTCTTTTGGTTGCAATAAAAATCTTTCTACAGAAAAACAGTATGAATTACTTACATCTAATAAACTTAGTGATATTCCAATTGAAATAAGTTGGATTAATGATGTTTATGACCTAAAAACATGTGTCGGTTTTGCAGATTATGTTTTTGTGGCAAAAGTTACTGGTTATAAGCGTACCATATTTGATACTCCATCTGAAATTCCTCAAACAGTATATTCTATTGAAGTTATAGAAAATATCAAGGGTAATCTCGTGCTTAAAAAGGATATTGAAATATTAAAAATGGGTGGTTTGGATGAAAAGTTTAGGCATATTTATAATATATCAGATGATTCACATCCACAAGTAGATAAATATTATATATTTTGTACTTCTGCATCAGAATCAGGTGAACTTCGTGCTCAAGGACCTAATTCAAATTTGGAGATTGAAAATATTGATAAATTAGAAGAGAATACAAATTATTTAAATATTTTGGATGCATATGAAAATCAAGAATTTTTAACCGAAAAGGAAAGATTTACATCAAAATATGATAATGCTAAAAATTAATATATTGCAAATAGGATAAATATTATAAGAATTTTATTTTTCATGTTATACCTCTAATTATAATACAAAAGCAATTTAATTAGAAAAGCAAGTTTTTATATAAATAAAATATAAAAAAATACAAACTCAAAAGTTAAATCTGAGTTTGTATTTTCCTTAAATTTGATTAAATTATTATTTTGCATAAAGTGCAATATTCCTTATTTATTCCTCTTTATAACCCCAAGTAACAGGAATTTTGTCATAGTTATCATTGATATCATTCCAATAATCCGACAATGTCATACCATTACTATTTGCTATGCACATAATTATAATTGTCAAACTTTTACAATTGTAAAAAACATAATCTCCGATGCTTTTTACATTTTCGGGTATTATTATCGTTGTTAGTTTGCTACAGTTCATAAATGTATAATTTCCTATACTTATTAGGCTTTCGGATAGTGTTATATTTATTAAATTGATACAACCATAAAATGCGTTATTCATTATGATTATTATTTTATAATTATTGAGTTATTAGGGGCAAAAGGATTTGATCTTAATGCCAAAGACCATAAATAAGGATAATTTTTTTTCAAATGGTTCATGTACATTAACCATTCAGGAATCAATAAACCATATGCTCGTACAATATCTCCAGATAGATGTGATATATCTGTTGCGGGCAAAAATGAAATATCTAATCTATTTTCAAGTTCATTAATCAAATGATATAAAGCCCAAAGCATATTAGAAAAAGTATCGTGTTCAAAAAGACTAGGATTATTAAAAATTTGAATCAAAGATGTCTTTTTTCGTAATAAATCACTTTTTAACTGTTCAAGTTCTTCCAAAGTATAATCCGCTTTAAATGAGTATGAACGAATTTTCTTTATTGTATCATTAAAGTCTTTATCTTCCCAGTCTGACTTAATATTTAATAATTCTTGAACATCTTTTAAGTTTGATATATATGGATTAAGCAAAGTTATTATGTTATTACCCATTTCATTAAAAAATACACCTATTAAAGTATTAAGTTGTTCTAATCTTTGTTTTTTTTCTCTATTATGTAATACTTTATCTAAAATAAAAGTAACCAGCAAAATTTCTATTGGCAAAAACAAAAGGTCTTGAAAAATCAAAAACTCAGATTCATGTATATCATGAAAGAATAATTGCTGTAAAACAAAAAATATTATTGAGCAAAGAATGAGAATAATAATTATTATACGATTAAATTTTGTGTTTTTCATGTGGTATATTACCTCTTTTAAAAACATTAAAAATTCTAAATTAATGCTATTTTTTATAGTATAATTATAAGTTTTATACTAGAATAAGTCAAGCAACCGATCTAGACGTTTCCTTAATTAATGTTTATAAAAATTCAATAAACTATGCAAGGCAATAAATATACAAATAAAGCAATTATATTAAATTTTGCAAGCATCAGTTTTGAAGATGTAAGAATAGCAATTTTAGTCGGTGGTGAAAGCGACACCTTAGCTTGCATAACAGGTGCAATAGCCGAAGCCTATTGGCGTGCCTAAGATTATCTGTTGTAGAAACGTGTCTAGTACCTAGAGAGTCTGATTATATCCATATTATCAAAAAATTGAGAAAAGTAACAAAACATATGTTTTGGTACTTTTTTTATACATTTAATTTATGAGAAGAATTGGATAAATAAAACTAATCAAAAAGTTTAGATAAATAAAACAATTTGATAAATAAATAAATGTTAAAAATTAATTGAAAAGTTAGTAATTTTAATTTACAATTTATAATATTATTAAGGATATATAAAATATACATTGAATTAATGTTTGCATAAGGATATAATTGGTATAAAGGTGCATAATGAAAAAAACATTTTTAAGAATTTTATTTGTTATAATTATAATAAGCTGTATGGGCATTTTTTTTGGTTGCAATAATGTTGATGATAATAATAACGAGCAAGACGCTGATGAGGTAAATGAAATTGAAGAAATTATAGTGCATATTGACCAAAATTGGGAAGATGGCATCAAAGTGCCGGATAGTTATTATAAAAAAACAAATGTTATTAGGCTACCCGATTATGAGGATGGATATAGAGAAGGATATAGTCATAGGGGATGGTATGTTGATAAAGAATGTACAATAGAATTTATTAGTTCTGCGAGTAAAGTGCTTTACGATATAACCGATATTGAAGAAATAACCGTTTATGCAAAATGGATGCCAATTTACACAGTAACTTTTAATGTAAATGGTGCGGAAAATGAATTAGAACCAATTAATTATTGCATAGGTGATTCTTTAGGATTATATTGGGTAAGACCACAAAGAATTGGATACTCGTTTGATAAATGGCTACCTAAGTTGTCAGTTGATTTATATGTAGGTGATTTTGAATTAACCGCACAATGGAATTTATTGAATGTAGATTATACAAGTAATGGCGATGGTACTTGTTCTATAAATTGCGCACAAGATATTGATAATAAAGATTTTTTAGCGAAAGATGTGGAAATTCCAAGCGAACATATGTATTATGAAGATAACCAAAAAATTATAGAAACAGTTACAAAAATAAATGATTATGCTTTTTATGGTTGTACAAATATAGAAAGTGTTAGTATTCCTGATACTATTACGGAAATAGGTGACTATGCTTTTGCAAAAAGCGAAACAAATATAAAGGATATGAAATTATCCAAAATTTCTGTACCGAATAGTGTTACCGCAATAGGACTGGGTGCTTTTGCTAATTGCAGTAATTTAATTGATGTAAATTTAGGTAACGGAATAACTTTCATTAATGAAGATTGTTTTTATAATTGTGCGCTCTTGTCACATATTACTTTACCTGATAGTATCTTATCAATAAAAAATAACGCATTTACGAATAGCGGAATAATCACAATACAAATCCCTGAAAATACAGTAGATATTAATTTACAAGCAAATGAAAATGCATTTTACAATTGTTTATATTTAGAGGAGTTTGTAGTAGAAAATAGCAATGCAAATTATTCATCGATAGATGGCGTACTTTATAATAAAGATTCTACTAATTTATTAAAATATCCATCGGCAAAAATAAATACAGAATTTTCTGTTCCTGAAGCTGTCGTAGAAATAAGCAAGATGGCGTTTGAATGTTGTCCCTATTTACAAAATCTTAATTTAGATGTTAATGTAGCTACAATATATTTTAATGAAACAAAAGAAGATAATTCGTTATATTCTTTGCAAGTACTAACTAATATTACTATAGATAGTCAAAACAGAAACTATTTTGCAGAAGATGGTATTTTATATAAAAATACTCAAATTGGTCATAAGTTGCTTTTTTACCCGTGTGCAAAAACAGAAACAGATATAGTCCTAGATGAAAGCGTAACAGAAATAGGAGAATGGGCTTTTGCTGATTCGAAAATTATCAACCTAACTATGGGCAAAAAAAATTCTTATGTGCATATATACGTTCATTGTTTTGAAAATTCTACCATAGAAAAATTCTATTATAGAAATTCTGATTTGACAAATTTAAAAGATTATGACTATGTGCCAATTAAAGCAATAATTTATATATATAGCAGTGATAATAATGATGACTGGAAAGTCGCAAACATTAACGGAAGGCAAGGCGTGGGTTATCAATCATAGAATTACAAATGCAACCTATTTAGGCTTGACAATAGAACTTTATAAAAGTATAAAGTAACTAAATTATATTATTTAAGTGTATTTATGCTTTGTTTGTATTGTGTGGGTGTAATTGATGTATAGTTTTTGAATAACTTATTAAAATGACTTAAAGAATCATAACCTAGTCGGCTTGAAACTTCTAAGGTTGTCAAACTTGTAGTAGCGAAAAGTGAACAAGCAAAGTTCATTTTGATTTTAGTAAAATATGATACGATAGTTTCATCTAAATATTTTTTAAAATAATTAATAAGAGCAGGTGGAGAATAATTGCTAAGCTCATATATGTCGTGAACATTTTTACCGACAAATTCGGGGGAGTGCATTTGTGCTAATAATTTTGAAAACCATTCGGGATATGCTTTTTCTTTCATAGTTGCAGGTCGCAATAGAAGAGAAATCGCATTGATTATCATTTGAACAATTACAATATTAACGAACTCGATTGAATGTTCAGAATTAATCTCATAGTTAATTTCTTCGGCTTTACTTAAAAAAAACGCTAGTTCTAAATTTGTTATAGTTATTGTTTGCAAAGTGTTTTTTGTGAATTCATATAAATCAATATTTATTGCGTGGCAAATTTCTTGCAGTTTGTCTTCAGTAAATGCAAGATTGATATGTATATTTCTTGATTTGTCATATGGTGCAATTTTGTGAATATCCTCTGGCTTTATCATATAAAGCGTATTTATACCTATGTTTGAACTTTTTCCGTTAATATAGTGACTAATCATACCACTGGTAATTATAAAAATTTCGTAATGGTTATGATAGTGCAAAGATGTAGGGATAGAATCCCACCAATGAAAAGCAACTCCATATTGTCTTAAGTTTATATTATTGTTAAAATCAACCAAGATTGCTGATTCATTTTGGGAATCCGTATCTTTTTTATTGGTTATATTTTTATTTTGTTTATTTCTTTTCATATCAAAATTATAGCATTGTATCGAAAGTTTGTAAAGTTCAATTAAAAAAATCGCTATATTATAATAAAAAAACGCAAGAAGTGTTTATTTAATTATGATAGCATATAGGTAAGCAATAAATTGTGAGGTGAAAATATGTACACTAAAAATTTAGACAAAAAAACTTTTTTGAAAAAAAGAGGATGGTTTTTTTTATTCGGTGCAGCAGGTAGTGCGTTACTATTATTTTATGATAATGCGTTCACATTTTTCTATCGAGACATTTTAGGCTTAGATGCAGTATTACTTGCAACAGTTTTGACTGTTTTTTCGGTTTGGAATGCTGTTAATGACCCTGTTTTTGGATTTATTTCAGATAGGACGAAGTCTAAATGGGGTCGAAGAAAACCTTATATTTTATTAGGTGCAATACCGTTTGGTGCGTGTTTTTGGTTTATGTTTAATCCTTTGGTGGACTTAACTAACGCAAGTCAAACAACATTGGCGATATATGCTTTTATCATATTGTTTTTCTATGATGGGTTTTATTCTCTTGTATATTCAAATTGGATGGCGTTAATACCGGAAACTTATCGTGACCAGAATGAATTGCGTAAATTTAATTTAAAAAGATTAAGTATAAATGTTATTGTTGGTATTGCGGTTTATTTGTCCTATGACAAACTTAGATTTATTGATTCGCCTAATGGAACGAATATGTTTTATATAGGATTAATACCGGCAGTGTTAATGCCAATTTTCTTGCTTCTTTGTACGATAGGAATAAAGGAGAATCCTATGTATGCAAAAACTTTTAAAACAAGCGTAGGAATGAGTATAAAGCAAGCTTTTCAAAATAAACATTTTGTAGGGTTTACGCTTTATCATTCTATGTTCAATGTAGCAAAAACGCTACTTATGACAAATTTATCGGCTTTGGCTTATTACAATCTAGTTACGGGTAAATTTTTAGGCTTTGGCGTAGTAAGTTTGGTAACTACGGTTACTTTTGTAGTAGTACTGCTAATGTATCCGTTATGGAATATAATATTTAAAAAAGTTACAAAAGGATGGACCAATGTGGTTTGTTTACTAATTTTTGCCGTTGCTTGTGTGATTTTTCAATTTGTTACAGAGATTAAGGGCGCTATGGTTGTTGCGGTATTGCTTGGTTTTGCACAGAGTGGCTACTCTTTATCACACGATTTATTTAACGCTAGACAGTTGGATTATCACTTTGCAAAAACGGGACAACGTGCGGAAGGTTCATACGCAGGAGTTGCCGCAGGTATAGACAGATTAATATTAATTATACCAGCGTGGATTGTTGCATTAATATTTGCCATTGGTAAACATACGGCAGGAACTTTACCCGAAAATATGACATCATCTGCTTTATTGGCTGTTAAATCAGTTTGTGGAATTGGCGCTGCTGTATTCTTTATAATATCAGCGATATTGTCGGCAACACTTTATGGATTAAGAGGTGAAACTTGGAAAAAGGTTGAAGCCGAAGCTAAAGCTATGGATGAGAAACTAATTGAAGAAGAAAAAAATATTGAAAAATTGAAAGAGGTATAAAAAATGGCAATCTTAACAATGCACTCAGTGTTTGAAAGTATTCAATTAACGACTTGCATTAATATGATAATTCCGGATAGCGTAAGAATGGACAATATACCGCTATCAGAACGAAAAGTTTTGTACTTACTTCACGGTTTATCAGATGATGGTACAATGTGGTTGCGTCGGTCTAAAATTGAATCGTATGCGGAAAAATACGGGCTAGTAGTAGTAATGCCGTCAGCGGATAGAAGTTTTTATTGTGACGGTTATGATGGTAAAGACTATTATACCTATATCACAAGTGACCTTCCAAAATATTTACACAATGTATTTAATTTATCAAATAACAAAGAAAATAATTTTATTGCGGGTATTTCTATGGGTGGTTACGGCGCTATGAGAATAGCATTAAAAAATTCAAACAACTATTTTGCTGTTGGAAGTTTTTCAGGTCCTTTAGCGTTTAACCC
>Ga0172378_10003007_pt1 | contig 15811 bp, 12 predicted proteins | sample GrowelOW332metaG_FD_119755 | JGI IMG/M metagenome (GOLD analysis project Ga0172378, IMG submission 119755) | Groundwater microbial communities from an aquifer near a municipal landfill in Southern Ontario, Canada - Pumphouse #3_1 metaG | ecosystem: Environmental > Aquatic > Deep subsurface >... | reverse complement strand
TTTTCATAAAAAAAAAATAAATAGCAAACGTTTTCCAATATTGTTCTGACTGATTTTTTAATATTCGACTAATCCAGGTAATTAAAAATAATAGTATAATCTGCTATAATAATTAGGTACCTATCTAATGAAGGATCTATGGAAAATATTGGACAGCTTTTTTCCCAGATTTCAAAGAAACTGGTTTTCGACATCAATAAAAAACTGAAGGAATTTGATCTTACAATTTCCCAATTGAAGGTTATTGTTGTTCTTAAGGAAGCGAATAAGAATATTTGCCAGAAGGATTTATCTGAAAGACTAAATATTAAGTCGTCTTCTTTAATTGATAGTCTGAAAATCTTAGAAAGAAAAGACCTGATCAGGAGAACACCAAGTCTTGAAAATGCAAAATATACCATGGTTGAACTGACTGACAAAGGAAGAAGTATTCTTTCAGTCACCAATTTAGGAAAAGACCATACTGAGGAAATGATCTGTAGGACCTTAGGATTTAGGAATACTGAGGAAATGATTCTGAAATTCCAGGAAGTGCTAACTAATCTGGAAACACATCAGTACTACGAATAGAGGAGAACGGAAATGATTATCAATACCGGTGCAAGGACTGATACGGTTCAGTATTATTCAAATGGCTTATGAAACGCTTTGAGGAAGGATTTGTTTACCTACGGAATCCTCTGTTTTCCAGGCATGTCACCCGTTATGTTCTGACTCCTGATAAGGTGGACTGCGTGGTTTTCTGTTCAAAAAATTATGCTCCGATTCTGAATGGTATTTCGCAGATAACTTCTAGGTTCAATACCTATTTTCATTACACGATTACCGCCTATGGAAAAGATCTTGAACCCGGCGTTCCTTCGATACCTGAAAGCATCGAGACATTAAAAAAATTGTCGGCCATAGTCGGAAAACAAAGAATTTCCTGGAGATATGATCCTATTCTGCTGACTAGCGAATATACCCTTGAAAGGCATCTGAATTCTTTTGAACAGATGGCTAAGGAAATAGCACCTTATGTCTATTGCTGTGTTTTTAGTTTTGTAGAAATGTATAAGCGGTTTGAAGAAAATCTTCCTTCCATCATTCCTTTGACTGAGGAGGATAAGAATCGCCTTGCTGAAGGCCTTGGAAGAATTGCTAAAAGATACGGACTGAAGATTCAGACCTGTGGGACTGAGGCTGATTACTCAGCCTATGGAATTAGTCCGTCCGGATGTATGAATCTCGAGATTCTTTCTCAAGCCAACAATATTGTTTTTAAGAATCTGAAGCATAAGGGAACCAGAATTGGCTGTCATTGTATCGAAAGCCGCGATATTGGAGCCTATAATACTTGTCTTAATGGATGCAAATATTGTTACGCTAATAAGAAACCGCAATTAGCTTTGAAAAACTACCAGCTACATGATCCTAATAGTCCTATATTATTAGGAAGTATTCAGGAAACTGATATTGTCACTCAGGCTGATCAGAAAAGCTTTTTGGTTAAAGAAAAAGAAAAAATAACTGAAATTTGATGATGTAATTATTTATTGACGAGTGACTAGGGAATTCTCTGCTAAAGAAGTAGATTATAAGGATATTGAGTTGATTCACTGACTTTGGAACCAAGGTTCCTTCCCAACATCATCTTCGTTAGTGGGACTATGTGGTAATTTCTTTTAAAAAAACAATTTTTCAGGTTACTGAATCTGTTTCTAATCCCCAGTTTGAGACAACAAAACCCAAAAATCTGTTTGAAGACATGTGTAATTATGCTTTTCCATGTAAAAAATCTATGATCAGTGAGGATAAGTATTTGATTCTTCTACTGATTAACAAAGACTCGTTTTTTAAGGCAACTAGTATGTTTTCTTTGGTGTGCTTTGAAAATACCGGGTGTATGATTAAAAATATCTTTCTTAAGTCTACAACTAATCAATTTTTCCGTCAGTTTTGATCAAAGACTTGAGATAATTTCGAAGATTCTCATCTACCGCATAAATATAAGTACCGTAAACCCCTCTGGTTAATAAAACCAAATAAGCATTGATAATGTTCTGAATAGTCTTATTCTGATCAGAGGATTTTGAATTGGTATCGATGAAATTCTCTGGATGATATTCAATAGTCTTAGTGAGAGGGTTATAGGAAATATCTTTTCCAAAAATCACACCGGCAATATTCAGATCATGACCTTGGCAGGTGTAGATGCACCCGATTTCGTCAATTGATGAATCGTCAGTTATGAAATCAGTGGCATTGAATCCATCATTCCAGGAATAATGGTAACCCTCGATTTCAAAATCGAAATCCTGTTGATGAAAGGTTGACTTCTTGTCTCTGACTTTTCTCCTCCAATAGAAGGATAAGCCACTGAGCATTCGGCATAAGCCTTTGTATTGAACATTCTTTTCTTTGACGGCTAGAAACATTTCATGACAGGAATCAAAGACTTTGAGGTCATAGCCATCCTGAAGAATGTAAGGGTTTGGATTCTTATTAAAGATATCGTGGACAAAAGAAATGTATTCATTTCCGCCTTTTACTCTTAACTGAGAACTAAGATAAAACTTTTTGGTCTGAGGATTATTGGTGATAACATCAAAGTCTTCCTTCAGAACATCAGATTCCTTGACACTCTGTCCACCATCATAAAAAAGAATAAGAAGCTTTTTGGCTGTGAATTTTAGCCAGTCAAGTTCAGTGGATTCACAAGAAAGTTGAAGTTCATGATTGACTTTATCATGAGTTCCGTAATTGGTCAGCTTCACTCTTCTTTTCAGACGATGGGCTTCATCAACCACTAAGACATCATAGTCGCCTTTGGCGGCTTCGGAAGGGGAAACAACTTTAACTCCTCTTAGTTCTTTGATGGTATGAAAGACTTTTCTGACCGTTTTACGGAAACTGGGAACCGGTATGACAAAGGCAATCTTTCGGGTTCCAAAAGTTTTGATGGACTTGATGAGGTTAGTCCGGTTGAGAAGACTTTCATCATCTATCGTCTCTCCGACATCTGTGATATCAAAATTGTTTCCTAAGATATTGGAAATAAAATTCAGGAAATAGATAGCTATCAATGACTTTCCGGTTCCGGCTCCTCCATTGATGACAACGGTGGTTTGATTTTCTTGCTGAATGGCAGAGGAGTAGATTTGAAGCATTTCCTCAACTACATGATATTGTTCGCTGGTTAATTCCTTATATGGTGAAAACTTGAAGATGTCATTATTCTCAACCTCAAATAAACTATGGGTGACTAATTTTTTATCAAGCAATTTTTCCCATATCTCAGCAAAAGTGTTCTGGTATTCGCTTCTCTGATAATAATTATGAAGTCTTGATTGGCCCCCATTAGCATTCTGCAGGATAAATCTTCCATCAGCATGCATGTGAGTGATGAGCATATTTTCAATATCAAGGATTGCGGATTTATTAAAGGAGTTACTGCTCATAAGGTGAATGGTAGTCAGTTTCTTTTTTTCTTTGGTCTTGATGTGCTGGGTCATTCTTTCATAGGCATTCTGAGTTTCACCGACATAGGCCTCCCGAGAATTGGAAAGAATATAGACTACTGGCCAGTCCTCACCATATTTACAGTGATTTTTTATTTCAATAATTCCTTCTTTATTCAATGGGAATTGATTAATTGCCGTATTAAATGATTTGTTTGCCATGTTTGTTTTACCATCCGATTGATAACCAGCAAAAGATTCAGGTAGGAGTTAAGGGCTTTTTGATTACATGTTGTACGTGATATCCTGATCTCTTTATTAGTATTGTATCATTTTTGTTTACTTTTTCTATTTTTTTATCATAATTAATCTTCAAAGTTATCAATAATGAATATTTTCTTACAGGTGTAAATTTTTAACACTTTTAATTTTTTTGTATTTTATTCTGATAAAGTGTTATTATATTCATATATAAAAGGAGAGTGATTATGAAAAAAATAATCATTTCTAGTTTTGCCGTTTTTCTTTCTATGTCGCTATTCTCCTGTGGAAACCCAACTAGTGCAAGTACCAGTACTGACATAAGTACCAGTACTTCAACCAGTACAACTCCGAGTACCCAACCGAGTACCAGCACTCCAGGTTCCACTGCAGCAGTATTAGATACACCAACCAATATTTCTATCGATGAGGAAGGATTGATTACTTGGGATAAAGTTGACAACGCTAAAAATTATGTTGTCAGTATTAACCTAGATAATTATCTAACCGAAAAGAATTTCTATCAGGTCAGGGATTTAAGTCAGGATTTCACCTATTCTGTTTATGCTATGGGTCAAGGATATGAGAATTCTCCCAAGTCTGAAGAATATACTTATGTCGGAACTATTTCTAAAGCCGTAGAAGAAATTAAGGATTATCTTAGTGAATTCTGTTTTGAAGAGGTAGGTGAAGAGGAATATCGTTTGCAATTTCCTAACGCCTCTAAGAAGCTTGATGAAATAATCTTAGAAGCCTCAAAAGTATTTGTTGAAAACGGAATGACTTTGGAACTTGCTCAGAAACAGTTGCCTTACCTTGTATCTAGCTTTAGTCATGGTGAGTTAAGTAATGCCACGGTTGATTATTTCTTATCTCTTAATGTTAAGGAAAAAGCTAACTTTGTCTATTTTGGTGGAGCGATTGTAGATGTAGTCCTCTGGTCTTCTTATTATGAGGAAACTGATGACACTCTTGAAGGTGAAACGTCTGTTCCTAAATCAATGTATGATGGAATGACATATGCTTTGGAAGAAGGCGGATATGATTTAGCTACTTCTATTTCCAACATTGCCACCAAGTTCCTCAATGCTTATCTTTCCTTCTCAATTGAGTGTCTTCCCGACATTATCGATTATTTAAATGATCCTTATGATTTCACATGTGATATAGATGTTTTGTGTGATATCAGAGATCAGCTTGTCAGTCTACTTAAGGTAGCTAAAATCAACAAAGCTGATTTAGCCACTGTGATTGATTTCTTCCTTGATTACATCAGTATTGGATCAATTAGCTATAATTATGATGATTATGAAAGCTTATTTGAGAGACTTCCTGATGCTATCAGGCCCTTTGTTGAATTAGCTGTCAGCAATATTCTGAAAATGGACTTCACTACCGTTACCGGTGATCAAATAGCTGAAGGTCTCTTATCAGGTTATGACATCCTTGTTAATTCAATAGACGAAGTCACTGATGAAGAATTAGAATACCTTTCCGAATTAGATTACAATAGTGAGCAAATTGGTTATATAGTTTCTGTCGTTGTTGAGAACATCTGTGAAGGTATTGATTATGAAGGACCAGTCGAGGCTGAGAATGTAAATCAGGTTCTTGGTTTTGTCTATGAAATCTTCCGCAATTCCGATGAGGAAATTTTCGAAGCTTTAGGAATTGAAGAAGAGGATTATGAAGAATCCTGTTCTTTATTGGCTGACGGAATTGAAGCTTTAAGAAATACCTTAGGTTTTGTTATCGAAAACTTTAAAGATATTCTTCCAGTCTTTGAATTTGACTATACCATACAATATTCCTATGATTATACTGAAAGGACTGCTAATGAGGTTGCTGGCTTGACCTATGACAAAGTTGAACCTAATCAGGTTATTTACTATGATCCAGGAAAGTCGGATCCTGGCTATAATTCTTACACTATCTATCAATATACTATCCTGAGTATTAGTGAAGACCACAAAATTCATTATCGTGTTACGTATATTTCTATTTACCTGAGAAATTCTGAGTATCTGATTGATGCTTTATCAACTATCATTTCTAACCAAAAGACAGATATTAATACTATCTTCGAAAGCCTTTGTTCTTTATCAACTATTCTTTATTCTTCCACGGCCATTGATACTTTAGAACTTCCAATGTTCTTTGCTATTCTTACCGAACTTGACAAGAATGAGGATACTGGATTATTCATTAAGGCATTAGATATTCTTGATGATTATTTAACCTTTGCTAAGAATAGTACTGATATTGACTTTGATGCTGTTTTCTGTAAAATGATTGCCTGTTCTATGTGCGGAGACTCAGAGGGCATTATGTCTTGTATTATGTTTTTATTTGATGGCTATAGCACTCAGGAACGTTATGAAGCCGCCCTTGATTTCATCCAGGATGTTGCTGATACTCTTGAAGATCTTCAGTTACTTTCGATTTTAGGCGAAGATATCACAACCAGTGAAGAAGCTTATACCTTCATGAAAGAGAACTTCGTTGATTTTATCTTTGTTGATTTATTAGTAGATTAAGGGATGAAGACGTTAATCAAAGTAAATAATCTATCGAAAACCTACGGACATGGCAATGGAGAAGTCTTTGCTTTGAATGGATTGAATCTGAATATCTGCCAAGGAGAACTTCTTGTTATCCTTGGCAGTTCTGGTTCTGGCAAAAGTACTCTTCTCAACCTTCTTGGAGGCATGGATTCACCTAGTGGTGGTGAAATTCTTTTTAATGGAAGAAACATTTCCTCTTTTTCAACTAGAGAAAGAATTTCCTATCGAAAGGATAATGTTGGCTTTGTTTTTCAGGCCTATAAATCTGATTAACGATTTGACTGCCGAAGAAAATGTTGAATTAGCTAGACTAAATAAGAATTGCCTTTCAGCTAAAGAAGCTCTTTCTTTAATGGATTTATCCGATAAGTTTGAAGCCTATCCTGATGAACTGAGTGGCGGTCAGAAACAAAGAGTCTCGATTGCTAGGGCTATTGTGAAGAAACCGACAATTCTTCTTTGTGATGAGCCCACCGGAGCTTTGGATTATCAATCCGGTAAACTGGTCCTGTCCTATTTGGAAAAATTGGTAAAGGAACAGTCACAGACCATCGTTCTGGTTACTCATACCCGTGCTATCGGTGATATGGCTGACAGAGTGATTGTTATGCGAAATGGTCAGATTGAGGATACGATAATTAACGATAATCCTCTTTCAGCAGATAAGGTTAATTGGTAATGAAACTGACAGTACATCGTCTTCTCTCATTAATTAAGAATAATCTGATGATTTTTATTTCCTTGATTCTGATTTCTATGCCAGGGATGATTTTGATGACTGCCTTAAATGGCAGCATTAATTCTTTGAATCAAAGCCTGATAGATTATCAGGATGAAAGTGTCTATCCTGATCTCACTGTCACTGTTGATGTTGATCCTAGTATTCTTGAGGCCACTATTCTTTCCTATGAACAGGTGGATAAAGTTAATTTCCGTTCTGTCTATGATGCTTCCTTCAAATACGAATCAAACCTGTTTTCTTCCCGTGTGTTTTCCTATCCGGAAGAAGGCTTTCAGCAATTTCATGTTTACGAAGAATGTGAGAAATTAACGACCTTCCCATCAGTGGAAATTGAATATAATTTTGCTAAAGCAAATAATATTGTCATTGGCGACATCATGAAGGTGAATAATGGCAGTACCTGGCGAAACTGTGAGATAACCAAGTTTGTTTCCAGTTATGAATGTCTTTATATGAAAAGAGATGCTTATTCTTGGGGAAAAACTTCGGATTTCGGTTATATTTATTTTTCGGAAAATGATTTTTATCGGCTGTTTTCTCCTACTTATTATCAGATTCTGATATTGACTAAGGGACATGTTGATCCTAGTCCTATGTTCGATGAATTGGCTTCGGAGAGTGTTGCTAAACATATCGTTAGCTATTACACCAAAGAGAATTCACCAGTGAACAGCAGTACTCGAATAAATCTCGAACCCCTGAAGTCAGTTTCCTACATTATTCCTCCAATCTTCTTGGCTGTGACACTATTATTTATTTATCTCTTTTTCTCACGAGTTATCCGAAAGCAAAGAAAAGAAATCGGGATTTATTTAGCTTTAGGATATAGTAATTGGCAGATATCTCTTCTTTTTCTTTCTTTCATCGGAATAATCATGTTGATAGCTTCAGTCTTGGGAACTGTCTTAGGGTATGAGCTATTGAAGCTTGTCTGTAAACTGTATGCTACTTCCTTTCATCTTCTTTCCTACCAGGTGATTTTTTCCTGGCCGATAGCTTTATTCTCCGTCGGAATCACACTTTTGGTAGGCATCTTATCCAGTTTGATTACGACTTTCTGTCTTCTGAAAAAAGATCCTTCTGAGAATCTTTCCCTTTGTCCGCTCGGAAGTTCGAAGCCCTCTCTTCCTGTCAGAACCATTTTTAAGAAATTGCCCTCTCTTTTCAAAATGAATATTGCTTCCTTTTTCCGACATAAAGGAAGGAATATTGTTACTATCATCTGTCTTTCTTTTTCCTTTATCCTGATTCTTACTAGTCTGAGTTTCAGTCTTTCAAAAAATTATCTGATGGAAAACAACTATGGATTCCGAATGAATTACGATGTTCAGACAGTCTTCAATGATACTTCTACTGAAGAGATACTTACAGAAGTCGAAAACTACCCAGAATGTCAGAAAGCCGAGCCAATGGTGTATTCTTCTCTCAAGCTGGAATTCCAGTCCCAAAGCAGTGACATCATTCTTTGCGGACTTAATCCTGATACTGAGATGATCGGAATAGAGGATGAAAAAGAGGTTCGGCTTCATCCTAGTGAGAATGGTTTGACTCTTGAGTATCATCTTTGTCAGCAACTAGGAATTAAGAAAGGCGATTATGTTACTCTGAATGATGAAGAATATCCTGTTATTGATATTTCTTTTCAGAATATGAATCGTATCCAGTATTCCGGACTGAACTTAGCAAAGCAGATTCTCCAAAAAGAAACAAACTGTCTGTTGATCAATGTTCTCAATGAGGATAAGGTAAGCCTCGTAAACAAATTGTCCGCTCTTAAAGGCTATTATTCTTCGACTTTCACTTCCTTGTTGATGGAAGCCAATAAAGAGGATTTTGAAGTCTTAGATATTGGAGTTGGCATCATTATCATCTTTGCTGCACTGATTACGATACTTATTGTTTATAATGTTTCCTTAATGCTATTGGATGATAAGCATTATGATTACGCAGTTATGCTATCTTTAGGATATAATTATAAAGACATCTTCTTTAGTCTATTAGGAAATTCTCTTTCACAGCTGTTACTTGCTTCCTTAATTGGAATACTTAGTGGCAACAGCATTGCATATTTGGTTCTTAAGGAAATATCGACTAAGAGCCGTAATTATCCTTTAAGGAATGGTATTGGATTATGTTTTATAGTTTTCGCTATCATGCTGGTAATGACACTGATTACTCAGCTTATTTCAATAATCAAGGTTAGAAGAATCAGACTTCTGGATGTTATCAAAGATCAAAACTAGGAGGAAAGGAATTTATGTTTTCAAAAGATAAATTTTTCGGATATGGAGAAGAAGGTGATTTTCAGTATTTTTCCCTTGCCCATTTTCTTCCGATTATTATTTTGATTCTGGCAATTGTCCTAACTTATCTTTTTAGAAATAAAATCCGAAATTTGAAGTGGGAAGGAAAGATAAGATATATCTTGGCTTTTACCATGATTATCGTAGAGATGTCTTTTTTCTGGAGACTTCTATTTGCGGAGACCACTGCTGACACTAGTAAATAAATTTTGACTAAGCTTCCGCTTCAAGTCTGTGAGTGGAGCTGTATTCTGGCTGCTTTTATGATTACCAGCAAGAATGAGAAATTATTTAATCTTTCTTATTTTATTTGCCTGACTTTAGGATGTGTTCCTTTCATCACTCCTGCTGTCATAACCACTACCGGACCTAGATTCTATCGTTATTACCAGTTCTGGCTGGAACATATGCTTCCTTATTTCAGTGTCTTCTATATGATGTTTGTTCATCAAAAGCGGCCAAGGCTCAAAAACATCTATATTCCATATCTTTTCCTAATTACCTTAGCCGTTCCGGCTATTTATGCTAACACTCATATTGAAGGAGCCAACTTCCTCTATTTAGCAACTGGAACCACCGGTGATTCTATTGCTAACATCATGCCTCAGAATCTATGGTTAAGACTTTTTATCTACCTTGCCATTATTTCTCTGCTTTTTGCCATTGCTTATAGTCCGTTCTTTATTAAAGACTACAAAGCAAGAAAGCTAAGTAAAGAATCCACACCTTCAGAATAAAAATATTGAAAACCAGAAATAAAAAAGGATGTCTAATATGCATACCGAAGTATGATTATCATGACAGCCCTTTATTGTATCCGTTTATTTCTGATAAATTGCTTTATTAGAAATTTATTAATAATTAGGTAAATCAGAGGATAAAGACTAAGAGGTAAGAAGTAAGTGAGATAAGAGCAAAGGTAATGGCAACAGCTAAACTTGATTTCTTGTTTTCATAGAATTTAGAGAAAAGTTTGAAAGATAATAAACCAACAATTGAAGCAATTCCCACTAAGCCGAAGATGACTAACTGACGTGAATCAGCATTGGAGATGAAGATACCACGGTCGGCAACAATCTCACCATTCCAATTAGTCCAGGAAATTAAGTCAGCTATTGATAAGACTAAGAAGTTGAAAGTGCAGGAACCAATCATATTTCCGTATCCGGCATCAAGATTCTTGATTTTGAAGAGATGGAAAGTTGAAATAACTTCCGGAAGTGAGGTTGCAACACCTAAGAGAATAGCTCCGGCAGCTGTGCCTCCAAGCCAAGGTATTTCTTCAGTAATCAAGTCAGTGACATAAGTGATACCGATACTGGCAGCAATTAAGATAACGGAACAGATAATGAATAAGATGATAATCTGTTTCAAGGTGAGTTTAGAGTCAACAGCTTCACTTTCTTCTTCGCTGCTTTCTTTAGGCTGCTTGATGATTAAAACTACATAGATGGCTAAGATGATGATAGAGATAGCATTGATGCTTCCCATCATTGGCTGATACTGGCTAGGAGCTAAGACGGCATAAGCGGTTAATCCATACATCAATAAGAGAGCCATCAGGGAGACAAAGTGCCATTTAGAAATCTTTGCGGTTTTGAAGTTCTTGAAGAAGATTACGGTATAAAGAGCAAGAATCATCAGATTGAAGATGTCTGATCCTAAAATGTCTCCGATGACTAAGGTAGGATCATTTACAATGGTGACAGAGGAAATAGAAGTGAAGAGTTCCGGAAGAGAAGTAACGGCAGCTAAGAGAACTCCGCCAATGAAGGCTCCGCTGATGTTGGTCTTCTTATCGAGAAAATCGACCAGATTAGCAAGCTTGATAGACAGGAAGACAACTACACACAACAGAACTACATAGACTGGATAAATCCAAAACATTTTCAATGCCTCCTATAAAAATGTGAGAGCTATACAAAAAAACGAGATTAAGTATAGCAAATGCCATACTTAAGTCTCGTTCTTTAATGTTAGCCAGATTTTAATAAATCAGTATGTTGACTAGCAACGATATAGATATCGCAAACTACTCCCCTAAGGACTGAGATAGCATACTAGATTTTCAATTTTAAGTCAATATGAAACCCGTAAAAGAAAGGGAAATGCCTTAGTTTTTTTAGAAAACTGTTCAAAAAGCAAAGAAAATTAGTTGAAACTAACTAAAAAAATCTTTACAAATATGATCTTCCTATACTGTATTAAAAGTGAATTATTATTAAATTTTTTGTCTATTCTAAATCTCTTTTGAATGTGACAACGTTTGGGAACAGCGAGAGTTTAGAGGTAAACAAGAGAGGGTTCATTTGAATTGTAGATATTAAATTTTTTTTGATTCTCCTGTGTTTTCACCGGCTTCTTGATCAAATATCCTTGTTGATCAATTGACGAATATCTGACGAATATCCTGTAATCTTCAGTACAAAAAATTAATGTCATTAATATAAAAAATACCGGAGCTTTATGGGCACCGGTATTAAGTCTAAAACTGATAAGCCGTCAGTCACTATGAGAGCGGTGCGGCTTTTTAGGCTCAATCATATGAATTCCTTTGATTACAAACCTTTTTCTTAACCTTGTCTTATCAAGATTATGCCCGATAAAGACAGCAATTGGTGTGAAATCATCCCCCTTGAATGATGTCAGGCTGTATTGCTGACCAACCAAATCAAACTTAATATTAGTGTTTGCAAACCTTAATAGGCCTTTTGCTCGTTCAATTAAGCCAAACCTTCCAAAGATGAGATCATCTAATAAGGATATCAGCTCGGTTTCACTTTTGAGACTGCAGTTTTGTAAACCTAGTTCTTAGGAATCGGAATTCCTGATAGGTGTTTCCTGAATAGATAAAGATGAAGAAGAAAGAAGATTCAGAAACCAGTCAGTAGGATTTTTGGTGTAATCACCAATGAAGATATCGGCTGATGGGTTTATGTTAAGAATTTCCTGCCTGACCCTTGATTTTTCACTTTCTGAGTAGTTCTCGGATTTTGAAACGACAATGTGTTTAGCGTTTTTCAGCTGATCAAGTTCCAAATCCGTATAATTTTTAGACACGGAAAGCAAAGAGGTTCCATCAGCAATGCAGATGGAATCTAGGATGGCTATCCGTTCATAGGAAATCTTAGAAAGATTTTTTCGGATGGAACTCAGATATGCTACACCTGTTGGTTCAACTAGAAGGTGATCTGGATCAATGGAATTGGCAATGGTTAAGACAGAGGATGCAAATTCACCCTTGGTAGAGCAGCAGATGCATCCTTCTGTCAGTTCGTAGACATTGATTGGGTTCTTGTCTTCCTTAAGAAGAGAGCGGTCAACATTTACTGAGCCGAATTCATTTTCCAGAACACAGTAATCCCTTCTGGTAATTTTGCTAAGATTTTTGATGAACGTAGTTTTTCCGGCCCCTAAAGTTCCGGATATTACTACGATTTTCATGATTCTACTGAGGAATAACAACAACTGGCTTAATTAAGTCAGCTTGTTTGTCTTTCATCAAGAAGAGGGCTTCTTCTAAATGTTCCCAGCCTGTGAAGACATGAGTGCAGAGTGGATGAACATCGAGTTTTCCGGAAGCAACCAAAGCTCCCAGCTTTTCCATTCTTAGTCTTCCGCCTGGCATAAGTCCGCCGTTAATCTGCTTGTGACCCATACCAACACCCCATTCAACACGGGGAATGGTGACGAATTCACCGCTTCCAAGGTAGTTGACATTTCCAATCTTTCCGCCTGGCTTCAGGCATTTGATGGCATCTTCAAATGTATCAACAGAGCCACCGGCAATAATGACACGGTCAACTCCTTTTCCGTTAGTCATCTTAAGAACCTGTCCAGCAATAGGGCCGTCTTTGTAACTGATGAAATCAGTTCCGCCAAAGCTCTTGGCAGCTTCAACACAGACAGGACGGGTACCAACACAGATAATTCTGCTAGCACCTCTCATATTGGCACCGGCAACACTCATCAGACCAACTGGTCCGATACCGATTACTAAAACAACATCACCGAACTGGACATCAGCTAATTCGACTCCATGGAAACCGGTAGGAACCATGTCAGACAGCATACAGGCATCAACGGGATCAATGTTTGATGGAAGAAGAGCTAAATTACCATCGGCATCATTGACATGGAAGAATTCTCCGAAGACACCATCTTTGAAGTTAAGAAAACTTCCAACCAGCTAACATTCCGCCACTATGCATCGAATAACCGGCTTGGGCTTCCAAGGAATTCCAGTCAGGAGTGATGGCAGGCACTAAAACCTTATCACCTGGTTTGAAATCTTTAACTAAGCTTCCGACTTTAACAATCTGAGCACAGCATTCATGACCTAAAATCATATTGTGTCTGTCTCCGATAGCTCCTTCCCAAAGCGTATGAACATCTGAGGTACAGATAGCAACTGCTAACGGCTTACATATTGCATCCATTGGTCCGCATTCCGGAATTGGTTTTTCAATCCAACCTGATGAACCGATCTTCAACATAGCATAACCTTTCATGTGGTTACCTCCTATTACGGAAACTATATCAAATAGAATATAGCTTTGTCAAAGGAAATGCATTGGACTTGATATTTCATTATGGCTTTCAATTTAAAAAATGCAAAAAATACATAAAGTAACTATTTGACCATTATTATATGAATGGTTGCTTAGATATATATCAATAAGTATGTATATCTAGATTAAACAATGCTTTCAATCTTCAGTCTTGATTCTTTTCTTATTCGAAAATAGGCATACAAAAAGGTATGCATCTTTCCATGCATGCCTAAGGTATTAGCTTCTGGTTAATGTTTTAACGTAATTATAGGATTCGTAAGCAACATAGGTGAGGTGAATGCTGTCTCCGGATTTAAGGAACATGGCATCAATTGAGACACTTGAGGCGACGACAAAGTATTTATCTTCAATTCCTTCAACGGTGAAGTATAGGTCAGAACCATAGACCTGAACCCGGTCGACAACAAAATCACCTTCTAAGACCGTATCACTAGTATTTCCGCTAGCATTAATCAATTTGTCATAATTTACCTTGGTTTCATTCAAGGTTGAACCTAGTGCAATCTTGGCTCCGGTTTCAACATCCAATAAGACAATCTTACGATCCTGAACATCATTCTTGAGGACTAAGAAATAGGTTGGAATGCCTTTATAGTCAATTAAGATAGGCCAAGTAGCCTCTAATTGCTGAGCTTTGACATCTTCATGCTGCATAGCTATTTCTCTGGCACGCATTTCGGTGATTCCGGGAATGTTGTACTGTTTGGCTTCACGTGTTTTTAAATCGATGGTTAAAAAGCCAATGGAAGTCTGATCATTTTCATTTGGTGAAGTTATACAGGAAACGTAATAAGTATGACCATTTTTGATGAAATAATTATAGCCGTCTGAGGTTTGGAAAACATCCTTTTTTGATCCGAAGACGGCATTGAAGAAACCATTCTTATATTCCAAGGCATTTGTTGCCTGAGATTCAACTAAGGTTTCTAAAACCACTCTATCAACCCAGGAAGGCTCTTCGCCTATGCTATAACGGTTGATATCTCCATTTACAGGATCAACAATGATTGTTCCGTTTGGCATTCCACCATTAAAAAGACATATCTGATTCACATATGTAGGTATGACCCAATAGGGTTTACCCTCATCATCAATCTCAAAATATTTTTCACTGAATAAGGCACTTGGATAATTGAATCTAATGTGGCGGTCTAAATCTTTGTCCAATAAGCCGGATGGCATATATTTTAATCCACCATTTACTTCTACCAGTTTTGTTTCTTTTGTGACAACATTAACTTCGATGTATCCGATTGTGCCTTCTTCTTTTCGGCTTAAAGCAACAAAGAGTCCGGTATATTCTAATGGAGCAACACGGATTAATTGATCTTCTCCATTTCTTGTCACTGATAAAATAGTGAAATTATCAGAATCAATAGTATATTGAGAACCATAGGTTGACAGTTTAGACTGAGCAACTTTAAAAGCTAAATCTTTATCTAAGATAGGTAACTTGACATCTCCGTCAAAATTGAAGTTTTCATTGAATTCTTCAGTTGATGAGGTTTCAATCGGTAATTGATTTGCATAGGTTTTAGCGTTGAATAAAGGTGTTCCGATGATTTCAAGCAATAAGCCTAAAACAAAGGCAACTGTGACACCACTGCCAATTCCAAAAAAGAGTAATTTCTTCCCTTGGTATTTTTCTTCGATTGGTTTATAAGTGAAAGTTTTCTTTAAGGTCTTTTTATCCATTGTATAAGTCTTATACTAAACTTTTCCTTTTTTCTTAGAATGTTCAATAATCTTGTCTTTAAGAAAATAAAGGACAAGTCCGAATATTCCGCCTATTCCTAAGAAAATCAAGAAGAAGAAACCGAAATTCTGGAATGTTGCTGCCGGCAAAAAGAAATAGATAATAATAAAAACGAAGAGAATAACGGCTAAAGAAGCGATAATCCAGTTTCTGATCAGTCTTTGCTTGTCT
>Ga0172378_10003005_pt1 | contig 15823 bp, 16 predicted proteins | sample GrowelOW332metaG_FD_119755 | JGI IMG/M metagenome (GOLD analysis project Ga0172378, IMG submission 119755) | Groundwater microbial communities from an aquifer near a municipal landfill in Southern Ontario, Canada - Pumphouse #3_1 metaG | ecosystem: Environmental > Aquatic > Deep subsurface >... | reverse complement strand
CCGCTTGACGGCATGGTCGAGGCCTCCGCAGCAAGGAACCTCCATCCGAGCCACCGTGACGCTTCTGATGTCATGGCTGGCAAAGATTGCCGACAGCTTCTCCGCATAGTCGCCTTCATCAAGCTTGGGACAGCCGATAAGGGTGACCCGGTTGCGGATGAAGGTATTGTGGAAATCACCATGGGCATAGGCTGCACAGTCGGCAGCAATGAGCAGGTCACAGTTGTTGAAGAAAGCGGCATTGGGAGCAGCGAGCTTAATCTGCACCGGCCACTGGCGAAGCTGGCTTGCCATCTTCTGGGTGCTTTGTGCGGAAGAAGCCTCTTCTTTCCGGCTCTCCTGCTTCATCACCTTGATCTGGCTGCCGGGACAGCTGAAGACAGGCTTTTGCTCACCCATCAGCTTCTCCACCTCTTCGTGGTTGAAGGCAGGCGCCTCACGCTCCTCGAAGGTGATTGCACCGGTGGGGCAGACCGGCAGGCAGTTGCCAAGCCCATCGCAGTAATCCTCACGCAGCAGCACAGCCTTGCCGTTGACCAGGCCGATGGCCCCTTCCTGGCAGGCGCTCACGCACAAACCGCAACCGTTGCATTTCTCTTCATCTATGGTAATCATCTGTCTGATCATATCTGTCCTCCATTGTCTTGCATCGCAAGCTATGGTACCATGGCCTCCAAAGAATATATGTTGTTTTTACAACAGATAAGGAATATCTATGGATGTCGTTCCCCTCTTGATGCAATCGGTCCTTTTCGCCCAGATCCAGGCTGAGGACATTCCCAGCCTGCTCACTTGTCTGAAGGCAAGAAAAGTAGAGTTTCCCAAGGACTATACGATCATTGATGAGCGGGAGTATACCGACGAACTGGGAATCGTGCTCAGCGGTTCGGTAAACATCGTGCGCCATGACTTCTGGGGCAATAGGACCGTGGTCTCCAATCTGGGGGTTGCTGACAGCTTTGCCGAAACGCTTGTCTGCACCCAACAAATGAGCGAAGTGTCGGTCATCACCTGCGAGCCTTCCTCAATTCTCTTCTTGGATGTGCATCAGGTGATAAGCTCCTGTTCCAAAGCGTGCAGCTTCCATCACGCACTCATCGAGAATATGGTACGCCTGCTCTCCTACAAGAATCTGGAACTCATGAAGAAGATGAACCACATCACCAAACGGAGCACACGGGAAAAGTTGCTCTCCTACCTCTCCAGCGAAGCACAGAAACGAGGGAGCAGGAGTTTCTCCATCCCGTTCGACCGCCAACAGCTGGCAGACTATCTGTGTGTGGAACGCAGCGCCATGTCCAGCGAATTGAGCAAGATGCGCAGGGAAGGCCTTTTGGAGTACCAGAAGAATTCCTTCACCCTGATTCAGGAGGATTGAATGAGAAAAGCATATATCGTGACCATACTTGCCAGCCTGTTGCTGCTGGCATCCTGCACCACTGCAAAAAGAGCTCAGAGCATCCCTTTGGAAGTGGCAGGAAAGCCGGTGAGCGAGATGGTGAGCATCTCAATCGGTGAAGAGGATTTGCTCGAGGCAGGGTACTCCTACGGGCAGTGGGTGTTGCTGGAGATCGAGGGCGTCGTGCTCAAGGCCCAGATTGCCTCTGCCCCCGTAGCACGCATTTCGACACTGGTTCCCCACGAGAACACCTCCACCCTCTATGCACCCTTGGCGATCAAGGAGGGTGGAACGGGTATCATAGCTCCCTATCGGGAGCCTTCAGGACCCTCTTCCTCGGTACATTTCTCAGGAAGCTTTGTCTTTACCCTTTGAGCTGTACCGGCTCACTGAGGATATCAAAGGTATCGCAGATGTTCTCCAGGAAGAAGATCCTGATGCTCTGCAAGTCCATATCCCCATCATAGAGCCCCAGGTCTTCACGTTCCAAGGCAGTATAGAGATACGCCCTGAGCTCTGAGAAGTAGCCCTTGGTCTGGTACTCATCCTGCAACTCCCTGAGCGAGCATCCGAGCTTGTAGGAGAGGGAGCGAAGATCCTCCTGCTCAAGGCTGACGGCAAGGATGGTCTTGCCTTTGCGCTGGACCACCACCGAGTAGGGAATGCGTACCAGATCCTCCCCGCTTTTGCAGGCAGGGTCTTTCAAGAGTGTGCAGACAAGGTCACCACACTTCCATATTTCATCGGTAAGAATACCGTCACGCTCATCAGGAAAAGAGTGCCAGATGAGGGGGTCGATCACTGGTTGGGTCAAGGAATCTAACACCATAGGAGCCTCCATCACCAGAGTAGCCTTTGTTTGCAGTGCTAGGCAAGCGGTTTTCCTCTTGACCTATGCTTGGCAGGCTCGTATCGTAACGGTATGAGTAACAATCCGGTATTTCTGGCGTTCCTTGCCACCATGGGCACCTGGGCAATGACTGCTTTGGGCGCAGCGCTTGTGTTCTTTTTCAAGACAATCAAAGCCCATGTCATGAACAGCATGCTTGGCTTTGCCAGCGGAGTCATGATAGCAGCCTCTTTCTGGTCCCTGCTTGCCCCTGCCATAGAGATAGCGGAGGGAGGGAAGGTCCCCGCCTACCTCGTTGCGTCAATCGGATTTCTGCTTGGCGGAGGGTTTCTCTGGCTCAGCGACCACCTCCTCCCCCATGCACACATCGGCTCAAAGCAAGGCGATGAGGAGGGGTTGCCAACACATCTCAGGCGATCCATCCTTCTGGTGCTTTCGATCACGTTGCACAACTTCCCCGAAGGGTTGGCAGTGGGAGTGGCCATCGGCTCTGCAGCAATCATCGGCGGAGACAGCATGATGGGTGCTTTGGTGGTTGCCATAGGTATCGGACTGCAGAATCTTCCCGAGGGAGCAGCAGTCTCCATTCCGCTTCGCAGGGAAAATCTGAGCCGGCGCAAGGCCTTCTTCTACGGCCAGGCTTCCGGCATTGTGGAACCCCTGGGGGGAGTGCTTGGCGCCCTTTTGGTCACCCAGATGCAACCCATTCTTCCCTATGCCCTTTCCTTCGCGGCAGGGGCCATGATCTATGTGGTGGTTGAGGAGCTGATACCTGAGTCCCAGGCAGAAAAAGGTGACCACAAGGGCATCCACTATGCAACGTTCGGGACTATGCTCGGCTTTGTGACCATGATGGTTCTGGATGTGGCCTTGGGCTAGATCCGTTGCAGCAGATTCTCGATGGTAAGGTTTCCCAGAGACGCAATACCGTGGTCCTGCACCTGCTGGGCCACTGCTTCCCCTGCCGTATCGTGCTCCACTTCATCGATGTTCGCGAGACCGTACAGCCCCATCACCAGCTCCTGCATTCTCAGACTTTCCAAGGGTTGCTTGGGGATGAAGCTGGTCCTGCTGCTGTTTGTGGATGTGATGAAATCCAACTGTGTCAGCAGATCGAGAAAGCCTTGCAGGCGATTGAACGGGATGGCAAGCCTGTCCAGCATCTCCTTGGTGGAAGTGGCACCCCGTCCTTCGCGGAAGTTGCTGCCGATGAGCATCATGATGTTGGTTCCTTCCGAGAGCTGCAGAGATGGGCTTTGGGGCAAGCCTCGGAAACTTGTTGCATCGGGGCGGAACTGATGGACATAGGCTAGCTCAACACTGAAAAAGACCGTGGCCCAGAACACATAGCAGAAAAAGAGAAACAGGAAGACCGCAGCAAACGAACCGTAAATGACGGAAAAGTTGGTTGCCAGATTGGTAAGCAACGTCGTGAATTTGCTGAAGATGGTAATGACCAGCACCCCGGAAAGACTGCCGAGGAACGCGGCATTGAACCGAACCTTGGTATTGGGGACAAAGTATATGAGCAAGAAAAGGACCAGTGCAACAATGAGTGCCGGTGCGATGGACTGCAGTGCCGAAGACCAGCGCCCCATGCTTACCCCGAGCAAGTCCAGATACCACGTGGTGAGCACAGACTGTACGCTGACATAGGCAGCCAGAAGCAAGCTTGCCACAATGAGGAAGGTGATGTAGCCGGCAAACCGTCTCACAGGATTTCTCGACCGTGAGGAACGATAGATGTGGTTGATCACCGTCCAGACCTTGTTGATCAACAACACCATGGTAACCAGGAACGAGATGAGGCCCACCACGCCGAGGCTGGTTGCATTGCGGGTATAGCGTGTGAGCAACGTCATCAACTCACCCCCAGCCTGTACCCCGGCAAGCTCAGTGAGCCACTCAGAAAGAAATGCTATCAAGGGCTCAAGAACTCCCAAGGCATTGAAGAAGGTAAAGATGAACGTAAGGGCAGGTACTATGGCAAGCAGGGTTGAATAGACAAGACCCGAGGCAGAGTTGAGGATGTTGTCCTTCATCGCCTGCCGGAAAACCGTAGCATAGAAAAGGCCCAGTCGTTTGAGGTTTTGCTGTATCACAGACCTGAAAGCCATCCCTAGATCCTTTGGCTCATCCAGGAGTACAGGTACTCCTTTGTGGAAAGCCTGTTGGTCTCCTGCAGCAGCTCATGGCGTGCCTCGGGAACCAAGTGGAGGGTGATATCACTGATATTGCTCTCCCGATAGAGTTCGTAGACCTTTCGGACGCCCTTGCCGTAGCCACCTACGGGATCCTTCTCCCCACTTATGACCAAAAGGGAGAGATCGGCAGGGAGTTTCCTTGCACGAGCGCGGTCATTTGCCATTTCCACCCCATCCAGCAGATCATCGAAAAATTTGGAAGTACAGACAAAACCGCACAGAGGATCGTCGATATACCGGGCAACCTGCTCCTTGTCACGGCTCAGCCAGTCGAAAGGCGTCTGTGGCCTCGTAATCTTTTTGTTGTAGGACCCGAAACTCATCTTGTCCAACAGTGTATCGGGGTGTTTGGACCCATACTTGGAAACATGATTCTTTGCCAGCATCTTTCCGACTTTTCCCAAAAGGCCTTGGCTTGGGCCGGTACCCATGATCACCACACCGTCGAAGAGATCTGAGTGTTGCACCATGAGCGTCCGGGCAAGAAATGAGCCCATACTGTGACCAAGAAGAAAGAGAGGTTTCCTGGGAAATTCGGAGAGGATGACATTGGTCAGCTCATATGCATCATCGACCACCCGCTGCCAGCCTTCGCGTTCGGCAAACCATCCAAGGGTATCGGAGCTGCGAACGGCAGTTTCTCCATGTCCACGATGATCGGGTGCATATACTGCAATCCCCTTGGCGTTGAGATAGGTTGCAAAGCGTTCATAGCGAAGACTATGTTCTGCCATACCATGCAAAATGAGAAGTACCGCCTCAACCTGGGAGTCAGAAGGGATCCAGACGCGGTACCACACTGATTTCCCATCACTGCATTCCAGCTCTCTGATGGATGACATAGGCCTCCCCCCGTATTGTATATTTTTATATAATTCTCGTATCATAATAGCAACAATGTGCGCACATCACAAGAAGCATGCTTCCATCAAATGGAAAAATGTGGAGGAGATTCTCAGCCGTGACTCCAACCTACCTGATTACCAGTGACATTCATGGCTCTTTGCGGGTTCTCGAACGCCTGCTTGAAAAGGCACGGAGGTTCAACGCAGAGGCCATCCTGATTGCAGGAGATCTCTGTCCATCGGACAACCCGCTTTTCTCGGCACTCCTGCATCAGGAGATCCCTATGCATCTGGTACGGGGAAACTGTGACAGTTCCTACGAATTCTCCAACGCATCCCTGAACCTGCCTCCCTTGGTGTGGAGAGCTCCATGGAAAGGGAGAGGACTGGTTATGACGCATGGGGACCGATACCCCTCCCCCTACGGACTTGACCTCAGGAAAGGGGATATTTTCCTCTATGGGCATACGCATGTACCAAAAGTACAGCTGGATGCAGACGGCATCCTGTTGCTCAACCCTGGCTCTCCAACCTATCCCAGAACCAGTCTGGGACCCAGTTATGCCATCTTGGACGGTGAAGGAGTTTCGGTACGAGCCTTTGACGACGACCGCTTCTTGCCATCCCTCCAATACGATTTCTTCGAAGAAAGCGACCAATAGGCATCGAGCAGACGGGCCAGGGGGACCACTTGGGCAGCACGGAAATTGCTCTTTCCGTTCACCAGCAGTTGGTCCGGGAGCTCTCCGTACGGTCCGGTCTTCCCACGAAGGCGATAGGTGATCTCACGCTGCTTTTTCAGGCATGTCCGTGCATAGCTCATCATCCACGAACTGTCAATCTCATATCCCTCAGATAAGGACGCCAGTTCGGAAAGCTGGGAGAGAAGTCTCTTTTCGCGCTTGAAGTGCGGGAAGTGCAACAAAGGATGTGCAAAGTGCGATACCGATGCCCAATGGCAGAACCCCACCCCTTCCATTGCGATGCCAAGGGTCTGCGCACTGAGTGCCCAGGAGGCGAGCCTCCGCTCATTGCCACGCCTGTAGCGATTGCCCCACAAGAGCTCGCCCACCACCAGTGTCTCATCCCCGATGGCAGCAAGCGTAGCCTGCACCGGAAGGGCTCGGTAGTCGTAAGGCTGCAAGGGAAGGTTCTGCACCATATAGGCGTGCTCAAAACCCCCATAGAGGGAAACCAATTCCCCAAGACTCTTGCCCAGTTGCTCACCAGTACCTCGGCCGAAAGCCATGGCATCGATCAAGCGCAAGTAGACCATTGCCGAAGAACGCTGCATATCGGGCAGGAAGCCCAATAGCCCATCCTGACGGCATTTTCGCGCCCATGCAAGCACAGAACCGACACTCACCGGATCGAGGCCGTTCTCAAGGCATCGGGTCACCAGCTGTTGTACGCTCCTGCTGTCAAACAGCTCCAGATTCGAACCAAGGGCCATTCCACTTTCCAGATCAAGAGCGTTTCTCTCGGTACAGGCAGGACAGGCTGGCACTTTGGCATCCATCTGCTGTTCACATGAACGAGGACAGAGCCCCCAGAGACGACCATCGATACGCGTAGAGTATGTATCGATGGCAGCCCACCCATGATGATTGGCCTTTTGCAGCAACGCGATGGAACCTTGCTCAGCAATGGTTCTCCCAATTTTCGTGCTGTTCATTTCCTTGAGCAGGGAGGTGGAAAGCTTTCCCATACGCTCGGAATCATAGCTGTCCCGACCCTGCAAGTGGGGGTGAAGGGTGAAGTATTTGATGTTCTTCATCCCGAACACCAACCCCACCCCGCCACGGGTGATGTTCTGACCGTTTGCATAGAGGGAAGCATGGCTTACCAAGTGCTCCCCTGCAGGTCCTATTGCAACCACATGTGCGGCATTCGAGCGCTTTGCCACTTCTGTGGTGAGCTGGTCGTGCAACTCCTCTGAGCTGGAAAACCCAACCTTTCCCTCTGAGATGGAGAAGGAGGAAAGCCGTCTGGCCCGACCGGTGATGACCAAAGCGCTATAGCCGCAATCCACAATTGCCTGGGCGAGGGAGGAGGCTGCGCTGGTGATGGAAAGAGCTCCGGTGACCGGACTTTTGGTGACCACGGTAAAGGATGTGCAACAGCTTAGGGGCGTGTCGACCCCGGCCCCCGGTGCAAAAACCACCGGATTGCCTCTTTCATAACTCTTCCGGTCCAATTCGTCGAATTGGGCAAATCGTTCCCACAGGGTGAGGGCAAGCAGACGCCCGCCGAGCAAGGCTTTCGCCTCATCTTCTTCCAGGGGAATCTGAGAATACGTCTCAGAGCCAATATCTATATGCAGTATCGAACGATGGCGATAGGGATACGCCAATGCACGCTTCTTTTTCATATACAAAAGGTAGCTACCTCCAGACACGCTGTCAATCTTTCGTTGGAAAGCATCAGTATAGCACATTCGGCTGGAAAACGCTTTGCTCTTGTTCGCTCATTGTTGCTCTAGTATGATTGGTGTATGAAACAGATCATCGTAACCATCAACGAACAACAACTCTCCCTGGATATAGGATCGACGGTCGAGGATGTCTTTTTTGCAACCGGAATGTCCAATACCTGCCGAAATCCCATCTATGAGGACAATCCGTACATTGGCGCTTTGGTGAACCATGAACTGCACTCCTGCAGCCGCTCCTTGGTTGCCGACTGTACGCTTCAGCCGGTCCGCTTGTTCTCCGATATGGGCAAGCGTATGTACCGCCACTCAATCTGCTACCTGCTGTGTGCTGCCGTATCGATGCTCTATCCGCAGAGGAGGTTGGTCATCGGCCACTCCCTCGGCGATGGCTACTACTTCAGCTTCGATGATGACCTTACGCTCAACAGAACGGACATCGAGGCGATCGAAACCACTATGCGAAGTCTTGTGGAACAAAACCAGAACATCCAGGAAGTCACCCTGCCTTACCAAGTGGCGCTCTCCTACTTCGAACAAAACCATTTCGACCAGACGGCCGCCCTGCTCTCTACGCGCAACGATCCGAAGGTGAACCTCTATCGCCTGCAAGGGTACCTGGACATCTCCTATGAGCCGCTTCTCTCCAGAACCGGATTGATGAAGGTCTGGGAGCTCAAACCGTATCAGGATCGTGGCATGCTGCTGCGCTATCCCCGTTCGCACAATATCAAGAGTCTCGATCCCTTTGTCGACAATCCATTGCTCTTCTCCATCTTCAAGGAGTACAAGGCCTGGGGAAGCATCCTCAATATCCAGAGTCTGGGCCAACTGAACAAGATGGGGAACCAGAATACGGTTGAATCCTTCATCCGCCTTGCCGAGGCCCTTCAGCAGAAGAAAATCGCGAGCATTGCCGACCAGATCAACCTGCACAGCAGTGTCAAGGCCGTGTTGGTGGCAGGCCCTTCTTCCTCGGGCAAGACCACCTTTGCACACAAGCTGGGCATACAGCTGCAGGTACTGGGCAAGAAGACGATCAAGATCTCACTGGACAACTACTATTTGCCCCCAAGCCAAGCCCCGAAGGATGAGTTCAACAAGCCCGACCTGGAAGCTCTCCAGGCTCTTGACGTTCCCAAGTTCCAGGAAGACCTCTCCCATCTCTTTGCCGGTGAGCCTGTCCAACTCCCGCGCTTTGATTTCAAGAGTGCAACCCGTACCTATGAAAACGTTCCGGTACAGCTGGACAAACGCACAATCCTCATCATCGAGGGTATCCATGGGATGAATCCCGAGCTGACCGCATCCTTGGACAAGGACCTGCTCTTCAGGATCTACATCTCTGCCCTCACCCAGTTGAATCTGGATGACCACAACCGCATCAGTACCACGGACAACCGTATCATCCGACGCATGATCAGGGACAACCGAACCCGTGGCACAAATGCAGAGACAACCCTGAACATGTGGCCTTCGGTCCAGAGAGGGGAAGACCGCTACATTTTCCCCTTCCAGAACAATGCAAATGTTATGATCAACAGTGCCCTCGACTATGAGCTGGGTGTGTTGACCACCTATGCGCAACCCTTGCTGAAGATGGTGAAGCCTGCAGCAGGGCCTGCATACGAGACTGCCCGGAGACTCTTGCGATTCCTCGAGCATGTGAACCCCATTCCCGATACCCTCGTTCCCCATGACTCCCTGCTCAGGGAGTTCATTGGGGGCAGTGAGTTCGACGTCATCTAGGCGAAGGAGATACCTGTATGGAACTCTACGAAGAGAAACGAATCAAACCGGAGCAACTGAAGAAGCGATTGGGCAAACCCATCACCCTCTACGAACGCTCGGAGACAAGCCTTGGGGAGTGCACGCTCGCCTTGGTCAGGGCAGGCAGGGAGAAATACCTGGTAGCCACCGGAAGTGGTCCGGTTTTTGATGAACTGGAGGGAACGACCGAAGGCTCATGCAAGATCTGTCCAACCAACCATGCGAACCGATTGGTGCTCAATTCCTATCTTCCCTACACAAAACCCCAATCAAATGCAAACAAGCGGACATCAATCGGGTTGGGAGACAGACTTGGGGAAGCTACTTGCGGCCATATCCGTGCTTTGCAGGGAACCTCGGTGTTTCCCATTTTTGCCCAGCAGAGTGTTCGTGAGCTTACGCTGACGGGAAGGACGTTCGAGGATGTCATCGACAAGGCTGCCTATGCAGTCTTCCAGGAAGGATATACCGGCGGCTATGGTGCTGACGGAGACCATCTGAAGAAGGAAGCAGACATCGAGAAAGCCCTGGAAGCGGGAGTCACCATGATCACCCTTGACAGCTCTGATGTGATCGACAACACCGTCTTCACCCTGGGCACCCATGAGGTGGAAGCCAAATATGAGCAGCTGGATGCAACACTTTGCAAGAGCTATGAGGATAGGTATCGTGACCAGGTCTTCACTGTTTCGGACCAGAGCTACACCCTTGATGCGGAGCATCTGAAGCGCGACATCCTCATTTATCACCGTGCATTGGATTTCATCCAAGCCATCTATGAGAAATACATTGCAGGGTCAGCGGTGAGCCTCGATTTCGAAGTCTCCATCGATGAGACCGACACCCCCACCGATGCAAAGAGTCATCTGTTCATCGCGCTGGAACTGAAACGACGCAAGGTGGTTGTTTCCACGCTCGCTCCCCGTTTCATCGGGGAGTTCCAGAAGGGTATCGATTATCGCGGGGACCTTGCACTGTTTGAGCAGGACCTGCTTGCACATACTGCCATTGCAAAACAGTTCGGATATCGCCTCAGTGTTCACTCCGGCAGTGACAAGTTCAGCATCTTCCCGATTCTGCAGAAGACGATCAAGGGAAGCTTTCACATCAAGACAGCCGGCACAAACTGGCTGGAGGCGATGCGCCTCGTCGCCCTGAAAGATCCGGATCTCTACAGAAGGATGCACCGCCATGCACTCAGCCGGTTTGCAGATGCTCGTGCGTTCTACCATGTAACAACGGATATCTCAGCGATCGAGGCACTGGATGCAACCCAGGATGCAGAGCTCGTGCACTACCTTGAGGATGACAATGCCAGACAGTTGCTGCACATCACCTATGGGTTTCTTCTGGAGGATACGGATGCCACCGGCAGAAAACTCTTCAAGGATGAGTTTTTCTCCTTGTTGGCCATCGAGGAACAGCTCTATGCCGACCTGCTTGCCAAGCATATCGGAAAGCATCTGCACTTACTTGGATTTGCATCCTGATAGGAGAGGCGGCCGAATGGCCGCCTCTGCTTTTTGGTATCAGACGTTGTAGATGTGCTTGTACTCGTCGAAGAGGTCGCTGACCTCCTGCTTGCACTTTCCGCAGACCGTCCCGTATTCGGTCAGTTCCTGCAGTTGGTCCAGCGTTTTGGCCTGACCGGTTTTCACCAGGTCCTCGATCTGCACGTCAGTCACGCTCTTGCACTCACAGATCACCTTTGCCACATGTTTCTTGAAGGGATTCTCCCTGCCTTGTTTCTCAAGATAGTCATCAATGGCGGCCCGAAGAGCCTTGTCTCCGAGCACAGAGCAGTGGAACTTGTGTTCCGGAAGCCCACCGAGAGCTTCGGTGATCATGGCAGGAGTGAGGTTGTACGCTTCCTTGAGGCTTAGGCCGATGGCCATCTCACTCATCATGGAAGTGCTTGCGATGGCAGAAGCACAGCCATAGGTGAGCCACCTCAAGTCTGCAATCTTATCGTCTTCGACCTTGATCATGATCTGCATCTGGTCGCCACAGGCAAGGGAGCCGACTTCTCCGACTCCATCAGCCTGAAAATCCTCTTCTTCTTTCCAGGTATTCCTGGGATTCATGAAATGGTCTTTCACCACAGGGGTGTAGACCCACTGGCTCATAAAATTTGTCATCGTGTTGACATCTCCCTTAAACGCTTGATGATCGGGGGCAGTTTCTCCAATACATAGGCAACATCGTCGGCAGTATTGTATCTACCGAAGCTGAAGCGAATGGAGCCGTGCGCCAGCTCAATATCCACCCCGGAGGCGAGAAGCACATAACTGGGTTCAAGCGAACCACTTGCACAGGCACTTCCGGTGGAAACCATGATTCCTTCCATATCGAGGTACAGCAGGATTGATTCGCCTTCAGCATGGGGGAAGGAGACATCCAGTGTGCCCGGCAGACAGTGCTGCTGGTTGCCGTTCACCACAACATTGGGGATGCTTTCCTCAATGCCCTCGCGCAGCATCTCTCTCAGAGACCAAAGCCTGTCATGTTCTTCCTGCAAATCCGCCTTGGCAAGTCTTGCGGCAACCCCGATTCCCACAATGGAAGCGGTATTGTACGTACCGGCTCGTCGGCCTCCCTCCTGGTGTCCACCATGTACAAGGGGGCTGAACGGAGCCTTGGTCTTCACCGCCAGTACGCCGATTCCTTTCGGTCCATAGAACTTATGCCCCGAAAGGCTGAGATAGTCGACATCCATCTCCCGCATCGAAACCTCAATCTTTCCGATTGCCTGGGTGGCATCGGTGTGGACGAGGGCTCCGACTGCATGGGAAAGTTGTGCAATCTCCCTGATGGGCTGGATCGTTCCGATCTCATTGTTTCCGGTCATGACCGAAACCAGAGCGACATCTTCCCCAAGCAAGGTCTTGAATGCCTCCAGATCGATCATTCCCGTCCCGTCCACAGGACACTCGTCGATCTTGTAGCCCCGGCTCTTGAGATACTTGACCGTCTCAATGATGGAAGGGTGCTCGATCGTGGTGGTGATCATGCGATCCCGTTTCGAGCCCAGATCAATACGTTCCCTGATCGTGGAGAAGACAGTATTGTTTGCTTCGCTCGCCCCGCTGGTGAAAATCACCTCTTTGGGTGAGCAGTCGATCAGATCGGCTATCGCCAATCTGCTCTCTTCAATGGCCTGGGCGGAGGCACGGCCAAGGCCATGCATGCTGGAAGCGTTTCCGTACAGGATATGTGCTTCATGGACCGCTTCGATGACATCTTCATGCATCACGGTGGTCGCATTGTTATCCAAATAAATTATGTGCTGTTCCATAGATACACCTCATAGACAACATAGTTATACGAGGCCCCGAAGGTCAAGCCACGTACCGATTATGCCTGGAATGCTTTGTACAGGTGGTCGTCTGAGTCTTCTTGGGGACAGTTCTTGCTATGAATGAATTGGAGGATGCGTCGCTTGGCAAACCGTATGTGATGGCTTCTTGCCCAGGTAACATACCCACAGCTATCGGGGAGATAGGAAGCGAACATCGCCCTGAGGTAGGTCATTTTCTTGCAGCGCTGACAACGGGTGAAGCGCTGGGTATATACTGTGCATTGCTTGGTTTTTGGATCGAAAAATTCACACCAGGAATCGAGGTCTATCACCAGCTTCTTGCCGTAGACAGCCTTCTCATGGCAACAGAGACCGCACTTGGTGCATTTCGATTCCCAGCACTTACCCACGGGATGCCTCCTGGCTCAGTTTTTCCAACTGGGCTTGCACGGAGGCGTGGACGGGAGGCAGGATGGAGAGTGCGGTGACGCTGACGAATCCGTCGCGGACAGCCTGGAAGTCGGTGTCCTGTGTGTTGCATCGCTGCACAGGAGAGACACCGCCTTTGAGGGCAAGGACAACCGAGGTTCCGAAACGGACCGAGGAGGTATCGTAGAATCGCGTCTGCTCCTCACGCTTTGTCTCCACCGCATCATGATAGTCCAAATAACTCAATTGTGCACTTTTCCAGTGCCCATTCCCGTCACCGGGGACATTGATGTTGATGATACACTCGCTGCTCGTCAATGGATAGAATTCGTCCAGATGCTCGATGACAAAGGCTGCGCTGCGTTCGAACGGAAAGGTCCCGTCACTGCTACGGGTACAGCTCACTGCCATGGAACGCAAGCCGGTCAAGGCTGCTTCTCGTGCTGCCCCCACCGTACCAGAGTAAAGGATGTCGGTGGAGATGTTGTACCCATGGTTTATGCCGCTGATGACCAGATCCGGCTGGGTGCGGAAAATCTTGCCCTTGGATGCGTAGAGAATGCAATCTGCGGGAGTGCCGTTGCAATGGTAACGGTTCTTGCCGTACTCGGTGATGGTGATCTCCCCGCGCAGCGTCATGGAGTGGCTGCTGGCACTTCGTTCGGAGCTGGGGGCACAGATCCAGATTGCATGACCTGCACGCACCAACGCTTCGGAGAGCGTTCTCAGCCCCTCGCTTTGGTACCCATCATCATTGGTCAGCAGTATGTTCATCTGTGCTCAGGAAACACAACCCTTGCTGCTTCGCTTCCCTCATAGGTATACCAGCGGGGATGGAAGCCAAAGATGTGTTCATAATCCTCCAGACGGCTAATATAACTTGGAAGCGCCTGTTTACTCAAGAGGACCATGATATTGCCGCTGAACCCGTTGGAGATCTGGACCGATCCCAGGCACCCGTTGAGCTCGGATGCACGTTTTGTAAGCCAGTCAACCTCAGGACAGGTAACCTCCAAGAGATCCCTGAGCCCTGCTTGCACGCGGTTCATCAATTTTCCGTAGAGCAGAGCATCCTTGGCATTCAGCAGGGACGCAGCATCATTGGCCAGGTGGGATTCCATCAGCACATATTCGCAGATATGACGAGCTTCCTCGTCTAGAGGCACCACCCTGGCAGTCAGTTCATTCTCAGGGAAATCCCGCAGGAAACCACCACTCTTCAGCTCCTTGAGCTTAGTGAAAGCACGTTCTATGGCTCTTCGCTTGCTGTTGATTTCTTCCCGCATTGCATTCGGGCTGATCTTGCTGTCCACAACAATGGCCACATGCTCTTCGTTGGCATCGGTAAACGGGAAACCCAATTCCTTGTAGGTGACATGTTGCAAATCGAAGAAAAGCACCTTGCCCTTCTGTGCATTGAGCATCGTCAGCAAGTCGCTGATCTTGCACCGCTCGTTGTTGAAGGTGGTGCATGCCTGATAGGATATCCTGATCAGGCTGGTAAGACTCAGGTTCAGACCAAGCAAGGCATCCAGGGCGAGACAGGTGCCAAGGCTGCACGCAGTACTGACCATCTGGTTGTCAGCATACAAGAGATTTCCTTCTACGGTGATGTTCAGGCCGGTGAACGACACGCCTTCGTTGGCCAGTATGGCAACAACACCTTTTATGTAATTGCCCCAGCGGTCTTCCTTGCGAAATTTGATATTGCCAAGAGAAAAGCGCTTTCGGTCGTTCAGGGTGGCATTGGTGAGCCGGACCAATTGGTCATCACGGTACGACACAGCAACATAGAGCACAGAGGAGTCGGATCCAACCAAGGACCATCCCCTGCATGCGTCTGCATAACTGCCTAGCAAAGTGCAGGTTCCCGGCACCTGTGCTATGACCAGCGGAGTTTCGCCATACTCCTTGCTATGTTGTTTGATAACGTTATCCATTCCCCAACCTAATTTTTATGGGTCAATTTTAGGATACTTGTCGGCATAATGCAACAAAAAACCTATTTTTGTAGAGTCCGGCAATGACGCATCTTCCCACATAATCGAAAGATGCACGGCAGAAGGTCCCAAAACCTTAAAAAAAACCACCATCACTGGTGGTTTTCATAGGCTCATTATTTTTCCAAACCGTACCGCTTCTTGAAGCGCTCGATACGACCAGCGGTATCGACCATCTTCTGGGTTCCGGTGAAGAAGGGGTGACAAGCAGAGCAAATATCGAGCTCGAGGCTCTTTGCAGTGGTCTTGGTCTTGATCACGTTGCCACAAGAGCAACGGACTTCAGTCAGTTCATAGCGGGGGTGTATTCCGTCTTTCATTTCAGTTCCTCCAGGAATATGTATTCTGCTGGCTGTACGCAGCAGAAAAACTTCTGTACTTCACTTGGTCCTAATATGCCGCAGAACCCGAAGGAATCCCGGTATTGATCGAACGCAAGAACGCCTCATTATCCTTTGTCTTCCGTATTTTGTCAATGAGGAACGGAGTCATCTCCTGGTCGTCCATATCATTGACCGCATTACGGGTAAGCCAGATCCGAGCTGCCTCATCAGGGGGCAGCAACAGGTCTTCACGACGTGTTCCGCTCTTCTTGAT
>Ga0172378_10003004_pt1 | contig 15830 bp, 11 predicted proteins | sample GrowelOW332metaG_FD_119755 | JGI IMG/M metagenome (GOLD analysis project Ga0172378, IMG submission 119755) | Groundwater microbial communities from an aquifer near a municipal landfill in Southern Ontario, Canada - Pumphouse #3_1 metaG | ecosystem: Environmental > Aquatic > Deep subsurface >... | reverse complement strand
GGCACGCTCTGAAAGATTGTAAAGATAAAGGGAAGTTTCTAGTGAGAAAATACCTGTTGGATATTCAGTTTGCAAATCATATAGTTCATCGTTTAAAATATCTGATTTCTGGTAAATGCCTTGTTCTGTGCGTTCAAGAATCCCTTTGTCAGTGAGTATTTTTAAATACATTCTATGAATGCCTAGCTGTTCCGCTTCTTTGGAGGTTATGCGTCCGTTGTTTCAAGTCCAACCCCAGCTAATAAGAATAGAACTGACAGTTAATTGCTGCCAGTTTTTTTATTTTAAAGCATGTTAATGTTATTTAGACTTGGTTTGAAACAAAAATAATGTAAAAAAAAAAAGCACTTCACCTTGCTTCCAATCCAAGAGCAGAAAAATCTCTTCGCATATTTCGACTTTCCATCCAAGATTAAAGACTTCATTGTAGAACCATGTAAGATTGTCAAAATCTTTTGCTAGCGTCTGGTGATTTGTTTCTTTTCTAAGAGAAGAATTTTGTGCAATGTCAGGTTTGCATATGTCGTGCACGTGGATTAAAAATGCAAGCTCGTCATATTATTCTTTTGTGATGTAGCATTTTATTTTATCAAGGTTGACTGTCAGCTCATTTATATGTGCAAGAATTGTTCATTCTGGATGGTCCTTACGTGGCTCTCCGTAAAGAATATTTTTTTGATATGTGGAGTCATTTTTTATATCGTTTAGTATTTTTGAATAATCCATTTTGATTTCTTTATAACTGTTAGTTCATGAAGTTATTTTATATATTGGATTTTACGAACTTTGCATTTATTTCTAAACCCATTTCTTAATTGTAAAAATCATCATCTCTGTGTTGATTGGCTTTGAGATGTAGTCGTTCATTCCGGCTTCAATACACTTTTTTACATCGGAAGAAAATGCGTCTGCTGTTAGTGCAATGATTGGAATTGATTTAGATTTTTGTGAATTAAGATTGCGAATTATTTTTGTAGCTTCAAGTCCGTTTATAATAGGCATTCTAATGTCCATTAGTATTGCGTCATAAGAAGTTTCGTTCTGCTTAAAATATTTTATGCCTTCTTCGCCGTTGTTTGCTATATCAATTTGCATTTCAAAAGACTCAAGTATACGTTTTGCAATTGAGGCATTCAACTCGTTGTCTTCACATAAGAGAACTCTTTTTCCTCTTAAGTATTCTTTATTTTGAACATTTGTATTTTTCTTTGCGTTTTGTTTTTGCTCTAAAGTAGCAAGCGGCATTACCAAATGAATTGTAACTTGCGTTCCTTTACCAAGCTTGCTGGTAATTTTAATTGAGCCTTTTGTTTTATCAATTATAGCTTTTGTAATTGACATTCCAAGACCTGTGCCGGAATAAGATGAAGTGTTGTCTGCTCTTTCAAATGGAAGATAAATTTTATTAAGGAACTCTTCGCTCATTCCAATTCCGTTGTCTGTAATAATAAAATCACCAGAAATAATTTTATCAGTCTGCAGAACATTTGTTCTGTCAATTGTAACTTTTCCGCCTTTGTGTGAATACTTAATAGCGTTAGAAAGAATGTTGAAAAATATTTGATTCAGTCTAGAAATATCTACAAAAACGTCAGGTGCAGTTTTGTCAAAATCATCATGCGGATTGTTGTAGGAAAATTCAATATCCTTTTCTTTGCAAAGAGGCGCAATTACTCCTTCAAGATATTTATAAAATTCTTTTATCGTATACACTTCTGGATGCAACTCTAGCTTTCCACTTTCTATTTTTGACATATCAAGAACATCATTTATTAGTCCTAATAAAAACTTTCCTGAAATTTCAAGCTTGCTTAAATCTTCAGAAAGAGCTTCTTTATTATCAAGCTCATTTTTTGCAAGCCCCACTAGATTTATTATTGCGTTCATTGGAGTGCGAATGTCATGGCTTACTCTAGAAAGAAATTCACTTTTTGCTGTGTTTGCTCGTTCTGCTTTTTCAGCTCTTTCTTTTTCTAAAAGCATTTGATAGTCTTTTTTCTTTTTTGACTTTTGAATGAAAAGAAGAATAAGCATTACAATAAGAAGTATCATAATACAAATAATAAGTATTATATATTCTTTTTTTATTTGCAAAGAATTATTGTTATTTATTAAAATTGAATTTGGCGGCAGTTGAGATTTTCTTATATTAAATTTATCCATTATTTTTTTGTCAAATTGTGGATAAGATGGTGCAGAAGTTATTGGAATTTCAGAAATAGGCTTTCCGTTCATTACTTTAAGAATTATATTAGTTGCAATTTTGGACATGTCGTAAAATGAAAGTGTTACTCCACCAAAAATTCCATAGCCTACTCCAAGCTCGTCTGCTTTGAACACAGGAATGTTCGCGTTCTCAAAAATAAATTCTGCTCCCTGCTTCATAGAATAAAGATTGTTGTCCGCATCATTTGTTAGCATTAGAAAAATTAGAATTGTATTTTTATCCAAAGAAGAAATAGATTTTGCAATTTCATCTTTTGTCAGTAGAGAGCAATTCATTATGCTAAAAGTATAGTCTTTAAAATATTGTTTGCAGTCAAGAAATTGTTTGCTTGAACCAAGCCCGGAGACAGAACTGTCTGAAATACCAACAATTTTTTTTGCATCAGGATAAATTTTAATTGCAGATTCTATTGTTTCTTTTAGTGAGAATGTTTCTGCAACGCCTGTCATTTGTGGATTCTTCGCAGTTTCAATTGCCTTGTCTAATGTGTTTATTCCTTCAAAGACAACAGGAATGTTTGTAAAGTATTTATCACGGTATTCCAAAATAAAATTTAATGCATCATCGTCCACTGTTAGAATGTAGTCAAAGTTTCCATGATTTTGTTGTATTTCCAATATTTCTAATAAAACTTTTTCTTTTACACTTTCGTAGCTGTGATTTTTTGTGTCCATGAAAATATAATCAGCGTGAGCATAGCCGTCAATTGTGTCCATAAAAGCATTGATCATTTTAATGTTGCTTTCCCAGTCAAGATTATAGGAGCTTAAAAAAAGAATATGTATGTTTGGCTCAGATTTTTTTTCTGACGCAAAAACAAATGAGTTAATTGTAATTGTTAAAAAAAGAGCAAACAGAAACTTAGACAAAAACTTTCTAAACATTTTTACTCCGATCAAGTTCTTTCTATATTATAACCTTACTTCTTTTAAAATCTCAAGCATGAAAAGCGTAAAAAAATATAACAAATATTTCATTAGAAAATAAATCAACCATCTATTATATTATAACACAGTTGGATCATGCCGCAGGTGTATACTGCCAAAAATTATTAGAGAAAAAAATCATTTAGAGGTATAATAATGATTAAGATTCTAAAAGCAGCGGCAATGTTTGTATGTGCTTCTGCTGTTGTTTTAAGTGCAGCTTCTTGCAAGTCTGCACAAGTTGAAAATACAAGTGGAGGAACTTCAATAGTGTTTGATGAAAATTCTTATGTTCCAAAGACAATCAATGTAAACGGAACAAAAATAAAAATTCGTGCATACGAAAACATTGTCTATGTAAAAAATCCAGTGGACACAAAGTATGAAGCAATGAACATTTATATTCCAGAAGAATATTTTTGTGGTGGAATAATAAACGGCTACACTTCAAAAACTGCTCCTATATTTTTACCAAATCAAATTGGCGGTTACATGCCTGCAACTCCTGGGGTTGTAGATGACGGCACTAATACAGATGCTCCGGCTTTTGGCCCAGGACGCAGTGGTCCAAATTCAATTGCACTTGCATTAGCAAACGGAATGGTTGTTGCTTCTCCTGGAGCAAGAGGTAGAACTAGCTCAAACGGTAAAGCACCTTCTTGCATTGTAGATTTAAAAGCCGCGGTCCGTTACTTGCGTTATAATGATAAAATAATTCCAGGCGACTCTGAAAAAATAATTTCAAATGGAACAAGCGCTGGTGGTGCTCTTTCTTCTTTACTAGGCGCTTCTGGTAACAGCAAGGATTACGAGCCTTACTTAAAAGAACTTGGGGCCGCAGAAGAGCGTGATGATATTTATGCAGTCTCTGCTTACTGCCCAATTACAAATCTGGAAAATGCAAACACTGCTTACGAGTGGATGTTTAATAATGTTTATGAATATCAAAAAATAGAAATGACTATGCTTGATTATCATATGGAAAGAAAAGTTGTAAAAGGTGAGCTTACAGAAGATCAAATTAAAATTTCAAAAGATCTTGCTGCAATGTTCCCTGATTATGTTAACAGCTTGAATTTAAAATTGTTAGACGGCACTTCTCTTACACTTGATTCTGACGGCAACGGCACTTTTAAAGACTATGTAAAATCAGTGATAATTTCTTCAGCACAAAAAGCGTTGGACAGTGGAAAATCAATGAGCAATTACAGCTGGGTAACTGTTGAAAATGGAAAAGTAACAGACGTAGACTTTGAATCATACAAATCATATCTTGGAAGAATGAAAACACCAGGCGCATTTGACGCAGTAGATTTATCAACTGGAGAAAACCAATTGTTCGGCACTTCTGAAGTTGATAAAAAACATTTTACAGATTACGCTCTTGAACACGATACAGCCAATGGTACTATGGCAGACAGTAGTATTGTAAAAATGATGAACGCAATGAATTATGTTTCATCAGAAGGCGCTTCTAAATACTGGCGAATAAGGGCGGGCACAAAAGATTCAGATACCGCTTCTGCAATTTCTGCGCTTCTTTCGTTGGAGCTTCAGATGAACGGCAAGCAAGTTGACTACGCTCTTCCGTGGGACGTTCCACATTCAGGAGATTATGACTTACCAGAACTTTTTGAATGGATAAATCAGATTTGTAAGTAAAATAAAAAGCTGGCTGGAAATAATTTCAGTCAGCTTTTTTTTATAAAGAATAAAGAGATTCTTCCGCTTCTGTAGAAATGACGGTATCCTTTATTTTACATTCGCGTTAGACGCTGCATCTTTCTTAGCGTTTATCTTTTTAAATACAAGAAGCATTCCAACAACAAGTGCAATGCCTATTGCCATGCAAAGTATTTGTGAGAACACATAGCTAATTTTGTAAGTAAGGCCTGCGACTATGTAGCACACAAAAGAAATTGCCGCAACAGAAAGCGCGTAAGGCAGCTGGGTTGAAACATGGTCAACGTGTTTACATTCAGCACCGGCGCTTGCCATAATAGTTGTGTCAGAAATTGGTGAGCAGTGGTCGCCGCAAACAGCACCAGCCATGCAAGAAGAAATTGCAATAATCATTAAGTTGTAATCTGTGTCTTTAAAAACCGCAACAACTATTGGAATAAGAATTCCAAATGTTCCCCAAGAAGTTCCTGTAGAAAATGCCAAGAACAAAGCAATTATAAAAATAATAGCCGGCAAGAAATTCATAAGGCCCGCAGCGCTATTCTGTACAATGCCCGCAACAAATTCCTTTGCACCCAAACTGTCTGTCATGCCTTTTAAAGTCCAAGCAAGTGTAAGAATTAAAATAGCAGGAACCATTGCTTTAAATCCGTCAGGTATACATTCCATGCAATCTTTAAATGGAAGAACACGGCGAATCATATAAACAATAACTGTAATAATTAAAGCGCCAAATGAACCAATTGCAAGACCAACAGAAGCATCGCTTTGAGAAAATGCAATTCGTAAATTTAAGTATCCATCTTTTGTGCTGTCAAAAAATCCGCCTGTATAAATCATGCCTACAACACAAAGAACAATCAAAACACAAATTGGGAAAATCAAATCAAAAACTTTTCCTTTGCCAGTGATGTTCAATTTGCTAATGTCTTCTTTTGATTCAATTACCTTTGCTTTGTCTTCAAACTTTTTCATTGGACCAAAGTCTGTGTTTGTAATTACAAGAGCGAACATCATTACAATTGTAAGAAGAGCGTAGAAGTTAAAAGGAATTGCTTTTACAAAAAGTGCAAGCCCGTCTTCGCCTTCAACAAATCCTGTAACAGCCGCCGCCCAAGAACTAATTGGAGCTATAATGCAAACAGGTGCCGCTGTTGAGTCAATCAAGTAAGCAAGCTTCTGTCTTGAAATACCGTGCCTGTCTGTAACAGGTTTCATGACGCTTCCCACTGTAAGGCAGTTAAAATAATCATCGATGAAAATTAAAATTCCCAAACATATAGTTGCAATCTGAGCGCCTGCACGTGTCTTAATGTGATCCTTTGCCCATTTTCCAAAAGCCGCAGAACCGCCCGCTCTGTTCATAAGAGCAACAAGAACTCCAAGCAGCACAAGGAAAATAATAATTCCAACATTGTAAGGGTCAGAAAGCTGAGCGACAATGCCGTCTGTAAAAACGTGTGTGATAGTTCCTGTAAAAGAAAAACCAGAGAAGAAAAGTCCACCGATTAAAATGCCGATGAAAAGAGAAGAGTAAACTTCTTTAGTGATAAGCGCCAATACAATAGCTACTACTGGCGGAACCAGTGACCAAAATGTTCCAATCATGTTCATTTAAAACTCCAAATAAAATCAAATTTTTGTAAAGTCAGTATCAAGTGGATTTGCAACTCCATCTTTTTCAAGTTTCTCCATCACTTGAATTACGTATTCAAGCGCGTCCAAAGCATTCGCCGCACAATAGGTTTTAATTTCTTTAAGAGTTTGAATAGCTTCTTCATTTGTCATAATTTCCTCCTCATAACAAATACAGTTATATAGAATAAAATTATTATGAACTCATGAAAGCAATTTGTCAAAATATTTTTTTTATGGAGCAGCCTTTTTGCACCAACCGCCGTTCCGCAACTTTCGCTAACGCTTCGGTCCTAACGGACTGCTTCGTATTGCTACATGGCGGGCTAAGTTGTATATTTGTTACAATAGATTTTATTATGGAAGAAAATATGCAGCAGAAAAAGATAATGCATCCAGAAAAAGTAATTTCATATTTTAAAGCAGAGTGGCTGCCACTAACACTTGTTACAATTTCTGGCATTGTCTACAACGTTGGAATGGTGGCAGGCCCTTATTTTGAAGGACAGCTAGCTCAATGTTTATTTGACATTATCAATAAGAAAAAAACTTTCTCTTCAATGTTAAGCCTTGCAATAATTTATTTAGTTGTAATTTTATTAGTTCAGCTGAACAGATGTGTAAAAAGATTTTACGTGCGCCGGTTTGCAAACAACACAAGCAAAAATATGCGGCATATAATTTACAACAGCCTTGTTAACATGAGCCATAGTGATTTGCAAAAAGAAAACTTAGGCAGCGTAATGACAAAAGCCGTTTCTGATGTAGATTCGTGTGTTGAAGGAATGAGAAAATTTACAACAGAAGTTTTTGACACCGGTGTAGTTTTGGTTTCTTATTTAGTAATGCTTTTTTATTACGACTGGCGGCTGGCTTTAGTTTCTTGCGCATTCACACCAATCGCATACCTTATTGCAGAAAAATTAAAAACATTTGTTGCGCGTTACAATTCTGAATATAAAAAAAGCGCCGGCCGTTTGAACAACACAACAATGGACAGGGTAAGCAACGCTTTAACATATAGAGTTTACGGTTGCGACAAAAACAGAAATGAAAATTATGAAAGCTATTTGTCAGACTATGAAAAAAAATCAGTAAAGGCAAATATTCTAGAAAGCACAATGCAGCCCTTGTACAATGTAATTTCAATGTGCGGAGTGATTTTTATTTTGTATATTGGAGCAAGAAATGTTATGGGCAACGGTTGGACTGCATGGAACATTGCGTCATTTACAACATTCCTTTCTTGCTTTACAAAGATGGCATTTAAATCTTCCAAAGCCGCAAAACTTTTTAACGCTGTGCAAAAAGCGCAAGTGTCTTGGAAAAGAATAAAGCCATTTATGAAAGAATGCACAAAGCCAAACACTTCTACGCAAATAGATTTTACAAAGCCTGTAGAAGTAAAAGTTCAAAATCTTTCTATTAAAAGTGATTCAAAAACAATTCTAAAGAATATAAGCTTTACTGCAAACGAAGGAACAATAATTGGAGTAACAGGCAGCGTTGGCAGCGGAAAGTCTTTGCTTGGAAAAACATTTATTGGTGAAGTTCCATACAGCGGGAGCATTTTAATAAATGGAAAAGAAGTGAATGAGCTAACTCCTTTTGAAAAAAGCAGCTATGTAACATACATGGGTCACGAGCCGGAATTGATGAGCGACAGTGTTGAAGAAAATATAAAGCTTGGCGGCACAAAAGATATTTCTGAATATTTAAAAGATGTTTGCTTATTTGAAGAAGTAGAAGAAATGCCTTTAAAAGAAAAAACATTTGTTGGCAGCGGTGGAGTGGAGCTTTCTGGAGGTCAGCAGTCACGCCTTAGTTTAGCGCGCACTTTGTACAACGCAAAAGATATTTTAATTTTAGACGATCCGTTTTCTGCAGTAGATAAAAACACAGAAGAGCAAATATTTAGCAATCTAAAAAAGCTTTCTACAAATAAAATAATTATTTTAATTTCACACAGGCTTGCTATGTTTCCAAAAATGGACAATGTTCTTTTCTTAGAAAAAGGAACAGCATTATTTTCCACACATGAAAATTTTATTATGCAAAATAAAAACTATGAAAAACTTTATAAAACACAATGCAATGCGTTAAAAAATGATTTAGACATAAAGCCAACAGAAGGTGCAAAATGAAAAATCAAAACCCACTTTTTTCTGTTGTAAAAAAGACTTTGCTTAAAAATAAAGCTGTTACTGTTCTTGCAATTCTAGTCATTGCGCTTTCCATAGTTGCGGCATTGTTCCCGCCTCTTGTCCTTGAAAAAATAATCAACAGTCTTACGGCTCAAAAAAACATTTCTGTTTACATTGTGCTTTTATATTTTATGTTGATTGCAGTTTCTGGAATATTTGAATCAGCGCAGAACGTTATGATTACAGTGTTTGGGCAAAAAATTACTCACGGCTTAAGAAGCGCGTTAAGTGAAAAGCTTACAAAACTGCCAGCATCTTATTTTACAAAAAACGAACCTGGAAAAATTACATCGCGTTTTGTAAATGATGTTGATGTTGTAGATTCACTTTTTACAAACGGCATTGTAAGCATGGTAGCCGACTGCTTTAAAGTTATAAGCATAATAGTTGTTATATTTTATAAAAGCTTAGGGCTTGGGCTTCTTATGATTTTTGTAACACCGCTTTTATTTTTAATGACAAGGCTTTTCCAAAAGAAAATGCTAAAGTCACAAATTCAAAACAGAGTTGCAGTTGCAAAAGTAAACAACCATGTTCCAGAGACAATAAAAAACTTGCGAATGATTCACAACTTGTTCCGCGAAAAATACATGGAAGAAAAATATGACAATTATATAGAAGAAAGTTACAAGGCAACAGATAAATCAAATCTGTACGACTCAATTTATTCTCCTATAATTATTTTTATAAGCTCTGTTGTAATTGCCGTAATGATGGTGCTTGCGTCTCTTGGTGGAAACATTCAGTCATTCTTTGGACTTTCTGTTGGAACTGCCGTTGCAATAATTGCTTATGTTAACAAAGTTTTTGAACCGCTAGAAAGCATTGGCATGGAAATACAAAACATACAAAGCGCACTGGCCGGTGTAAAGCGCATAAACGAATTTCTAAACGAAGAAGAACGGCGAGTTGCAGTTATGCCGACAAATGATATTTCAAAAAGCGCTACTGTAACGCCAATAAACATTCCTGTTATTCCAACAAGTGCTTCTGTCATTCCATCAGAAAACTCATCATGCATAAATTTTACAAATGTAGATTTTGCATACGATGAAAAAAACAAAGTGCTGAGCAATTTATCATTTTCAATTAACAAAGGTGAAGCTGTAACTTTTGTTGGAAGAACAGGCGCTGGAAAAAGCACAATCTTCAAACTTATTTTAGGACTTTACTTCCCGCAAAAAGGCATTGTAAAAATAAACGGCGTTGACTCAATAAATATTCCAGATGACTCAAAAAGAAAAATCTTTGGCTACGTTGAGCAGTCATTCCATTTAGTAGACGGAACTTTAGCAGAACAAATTTCTTTATTTGACAAGTCAATTTCACAAGAGCAAATTGAAAGTGCCGCAAAGCTTGTTGGCTTGCACGAAAATATTTTATCTTTAGAAAAAAGCTACCAAACACCATCAGAAAAAATTTCATTTTCTTACGGACAGTTCCAGCTTCTTTCAATTGCCCGCGCAGTTGTAGCAGAGCCGCAAATTCTTTTGCTAGATGAAATAACCGCAAACTTGGACAGCGCCACAGAAGAGCGAGTTTTATCCGCGTTAAAAAAAGCGTGTGAAGGCAGAACAGTTGTTTCAATTTCCCACAGAATGAACGGCAAACTTAGCAACGAGCGGCTGATTAAAATATAGAAATATTTTTAATTCTGCAAATATCATAAAGAGGAATATTCATAAGCCATTCATCTTTTCTAAAATCAGAAAGGCTTGTTTTTATTGAAATTTTATTTTGATATTTCTGATGATATACTTTTAAGCTTTTTGCCTGAAGGTTTTCACCAGCCTTTACTTCAATAGGAACTATCTCTTTACCAAGTTGAATTATAAAATCTATTTCTGCAGTTGAGTTGTCTGCTGAATAATAAAAAGGTTTTATGCCACAGTCAGAAATAAGTTGCTGCAAAACAAATTGTTCTGTAAGTGCTCCCTTAAATTCTTCAAAAATAGAAGAGCCTTCTATAATTGTTTTTGAATCAATATCACACATTGCGCATAACAAGCCGGTGTCATTCATGTAAAGTTTAAAAGCATTTAAGTCTAAATATGCAATAAGAGGCATTCCTCCTTTTTTGACACGGTTTATTTTTTGAACCAAGCCACAATCAGAAAGCCATTCAAGTGATGTTTCAAATTCGCTTGCCCTTGCTCCTTTACGTAATGCTCCGTACACAAACTTTTTATTTTCTCTTGCAAGCTGTCCTGGTATTGAATGCCAAATTAAATTTAATCTAGGAATATCGTTTGTGGGTGCATGTTTAGAAAAATCTTGCTCGTAATATTCCAGTAGATTTTTTTGAACAGTGCGTACTTTAGTAAAATTATTTGTGTTTATAAAAGTATTAACGGCTTCTGGCATTCCGCCAACATAATAATATTCTTTTAACCTTTCAATAAATTTTGTTTTAAATGAGGTCATCAATTGAGTGTCATCAGATGTAAGAAGTTTGCAATATTTTTCATCACCACATGCTTCCAAAAATTCTCTAAAATTAAGCGGATATAAATTCATAAAATCAACTTTTCCAACTGGAAAAGATGTTCCGTTATGAAGAGCAATTCCTAGAAGTGAACCTGCCGCAATTATGTAATAATCATTTGCATTTTCATTAAAATATTTTAACGACGACAAAGCTCGTGGCACTTCCTGAATTTCATCCATAATAATAAGAGTGTCGCCTTTTGTAATTTCAATTCCTGTTTCTATATTAAAAGCTTTAATTAAACGGTCGCAGTTATAATCACCTTCAAATACAGACTGCATACGTGGATTGTTGTCAAAATTAATATATGCTGTTTTTGAAAAATATTTTGCTCCAAATTCTTTCATTAGCCATGTTTTTCCAACTTGACGTGCACCTTTAATTATTAATGGTTTTCTGTTTTTAGAGTTTTTCCATGCAATTAAGTCTGATGTTAAATATCGATTCATATATAAATAGTAATGATGTTTTATGTAAAAATCAACACTTAGTGGTACGACTTTGTGTAAAAAACAACAAAAAGTGGTACGACTTTGTGTAATTCGGCTAAATTCTTCTATAGTATGATGATAATCTAGAAATGTGAGCTAAAAGTCAGTCTATTTAAGAAATTTATTCTCTAGTTCTAAATGATTTTTGCAGCCAACTTTTGTGTAGATGCGCGAGATGTAATTTTCAATAGCGCGTTTTTGTATGCCAAGAGAATCTGCTATTTCAGCATTTGATTTATTTTGAAGTATAAGATCAAGAACTTGCCGTTCGCGTTTTGTAAGTGAAGAAAGAATATTTCCATATGCAATAAATGAAGACACAAGAGACTGTTCAATATAACGACTGCCATCTGCGACTGTTAAAAGAGCAGTAAGAAATTCTTTTTCTGAAGCCGACTTGGAAATAAAACCTGTTGCTCCACATTCAAAAGACTGAGCAATAATTCCTGCGCTTGTGTACATTGAATAGACAAGGCATTTTGCACCTTTTTGAAAATTCAATATTTCTTTTACAAGTGCGAATCCGTTTTTTTCACCTTCAATATTTACATCGACAATAATCACATTTGGGAAAAGCTCTGGACTTTGCATGGTTTTTAATTTAGAGATAGCTTCATCAAAAGAAGATGCGCTTCCTGAGCATTTCCATTTGCCGCTTTTTTCTACAAACTCAGAAACGCCTCTTTTTAAAAGAGCATGGTCATCAATTATAAAAAAAGTTTTCATTTTATTTCTCCCTCTAATTTTTATTGAATGGAATTGTAACTGTAATTTCTGTACCGCTTTCTGGATAAGAGGTAAATGTTACTTTCCCATTAAGCTGCCGTACTCGTTCCTTTATATTTCTAATTCCATAGTGCATCTTACCATCTTTTGAATTTATTTTACAGAAATCGCGGTTGATATTTCTAATAAAATCTTCGTCCATTCCGCAGCCGTCGTCTGTAATAAAAATGCAAAGAGAGTCATTTGATTCACTGTTGCGTAGAAGCAGAGTGACTTCTTCTGCATTAGCGTGCTTTGCAATATTGTTAAGAGCTTCTTGCACAATGCGGTAAATGTTCAGTGCCTGCTCCTTTTTAAAATTAAGATTTGTCCCTTCTATAATTGTAAGCCTTATTTCAATGCTTGTTGATCTTTTAAAATACGAGCATAAAGTTTTAATTGCACTGTCAAGGTCAGCGTTATCAAGGTCTGGCGGAGAAAGCGCATAGCAAATCATTCTAATTTCTTCAATGCACTTGTTTTGATTTTGTTCAATTTCAGCAGCAATATTTTTTTCTTCAAGGCGTCCTGCAAGAATAGAAGTGTAGCGTAAGTCTTGTGCAACACTGTCATGAAGCTCAAGAGAAATTCTTTTCTTTTCATTTTCCAATGTGCTTTGAATTACCGCGCTAAATTCACTTGTCTCTTTTTCTTTAAGCTTTGATTTTGTAAGTGTCGCTGCATAAAAGACAATCACACATACAATGCAGAACAAAACAATTATAAAAAATATTGTGATTGAATAGTAGGAATCGTTGACTGTTTTTTCAGAGGCAATCTCAATGTTCTGCCAAGAAGTTACCGCTGAAAGAAGTTTAAAACGCAAAGTGTCAACAGCAGAATAATTTTTTTTAAGAACAGCGCTGTAAAGAAGATTTGAATAATTGATAATGTTTGTAAATTTTTCATCAACATTTGGGAAGTATGATTTATAAAATGAGTATTGGTAGTTGTTGTGTTTGTATTTATCAAGAAATGTTCGGAACTCTACAATTGATTTTTCGTATGCGCCGTTTGTAAGAGAGTCTTGCAGTTCATAAACACTTTCTGTTTTATTCCATTTAGAAAAAACTGCACTTTCTGTAACAGTGTTAACAGCACCTTGTTTTAATGCAAAAGCTTGTGTTGAAAAAATTGTCAGAAGCAGAAATAAAATTGTGTTTTGCTTCTTTTTAATCATGTTGCATTGTACGCTCTTCATAAAATAACAATGTCATTGTACGCTCTTCATAAAATAACAATAGCGTAAAAAAATAAAATAGTATAGAATATGAGCATTATAAAGCTTCGTTCATGCAGTAAAAAAATACTGTTATTGCTGATTATTTTAGCTCTTCTTGGTGGCGTTGCAGACAAAAGCATACCCCTTCTTGTAACAAGAGTTCTTAACATACCTCTTTTTTTAGACATGATTTTCTGCTTGGCCTTTTCTTTTATAAATCCAATCTTAGGTTTTATATGCACCGTCACTGGCTACGTCTTTTCATTGATTTACGAAAAAAACATGCTGTTTTTTCTTTTTTCAATTTGCACATTCTGTGGAATAATTACAGTATGGCTTTTTAAAAAATTTGTCATGGACAAAAACAGCAATTCTTTTGTGATGGTGTTTGCAGAAGTTTTAATTCTTTGCGTTTTAGTTTGCATTGTTGAAAGTGTCACTGGTGGAATAATCAGCCGTATTATTGGAATGATTTCTGGCACCGACAATTATCCAACTTACCAAACAGATTTTATTATTCTTATGTTCCGTGTTCATGTTAAGTCGCCTCTTGTTGCGACAATTATGTCTCGCTTTCCTATTAACATTGCCGACCGCTTTATTTCTGTGCCGCTTTCGTTTCTTGCGTATCTGGGAATTAAGAAGATGATGGGGCTGGAAGTAAAATAGCAGTATAAAACCTCTTGTATATGTAGAATTCTTCTGATAATATGGAATTACATTCCGTTTTAGCAGAAAAAAGACATTGCGGAGGTTAAATGATTGAACGTGCTATAAAAAACGCGCTTTTTAGAATTGCAAAATCGTTTCCGGTAATTCTTGTAACAGGCGCACGTCAGACAGGAAAATCAACTCTTTTAAAGAATTATATCCAAACAAAGGGCGTTTCATACGTGACTTTTGATGATAAGGAAAACATTCTTGCAGTAAGGGAAGATGCTAAGCTTTTCATGGCTGTACATAAATCACCTGCTATTTTTGATGAGATTCAATATGTTCCAGATCTTTTTTCTTATATAAAAATGAATGTTGATTCAAACCGTAGTTCTGGAATGTTTTTTCTTACAGGAAGCCAACAATTTAGTATGATGAAGAATGTGTCAGAAAGTCTTGCAGGGCGCGTTGGAATATTGAACTTGCTTCCATTTTCTCAAAGGGAGCTCGCTTCTGATTCTTTTTCATTGCCATTTGTTCCAACTCAAGAATATATATTGAACCGTAGAAACTCATACAAATCAGACTTTTCACAGCCAGATGAAATTTGGAAAATTATTCAAAAAGGAATGTACCCTGAAATTTGCAATGGCAATGTAACAACACAGGATTTTTTTAGTTCCTACATAAGAACATATATAGAACGCGATGTTCGCCTTCTTACACAAGTTGCAGATGAAATGCAATTCATGCAGTTTATTTCAGTTGCAGCCGCTCGGACAGGGCAACTTGTTAATTATGCTGATATGGCGCGTACAGTAGGAATAGATCCTAATACTGCAAAACGGTGGCTTTCTGTTTTAGTTAGTTCAGGTATTGTATATTTGCTTCAGCCTTATTTTGGCAATGTAGAAAAACGAATTGTAAAAACTCCAAAGCTCTATTTTGTTGACACAGGTCTTGCAGCGTATCTTACAAAATGGTCAACTCCAGAAGTGTTAATGAATGGAGCAATGGCAGGAAACTTTTTTGAAACTTTTGCCATAAGTGAAATGCTCAAGTCATATACAAATGCTGGAATAGATCCGCCGTTTTATTTTTACCGTGACAGCGATGGCGTGGAAGTTGACTTGCTTATAGAAAATAATGGCACTCTTTATCCTGTTGAAATAAAAGCAACCTCTACACCTAAAAAAGAAAGTGCAAAGAACTTTCATATTCTTAACAGCATAAAAGATAAAAAAATTGCGTCAGGCACTGTTATTTGCAACAGCAGCGATATAGGAATTGCAGCTAAAGGCGTTATGACTGTTCCTGTAAGGTATGTATAAAATGTTTCAAATTTCTTAGTTAATATAATTTCTGCTGTACGGATAATGAGCTTTTAAGTAAACTCAATTTTTATATGAGCTTTGTTTTATCGCCATTTTTGATTTTTTTACTTTGACCGCAGTAGAAAGAAATTTTTTTTCTACTTGCAATATTCTGTTTTCAGCGTATTCAGTATTTTCATATTTTTTTGCAAAGTGCAAAAG
>Ga0172378_10003003_pt1 | contig 15836 bp, 14 predicted proteins | sample GrowelOW332metaG_FD_119755 | JGI IMG/M metagenome (GOLD analysis project Ga0172378, IMG submission 119755) | Groundwater microbial communities from an aquifer near a municipal landfill in Southern Ontario, Canada - Pumphouse #3_1 metaG | ecosystem: Environmental > Aquatic > Deep subsurface >... | reverse complement strand
GTTCCTGAAAAAAGAAGCTTCCGATACATGGCCTTATTATAGCACGATAAAGCCTTTTATGAGAAAGAGAAGTTGATCATGCAATCCAGGCTGTCAAGGCCCTTGTCAATCATCAGGTAGGAGAAGAAGGCCCTCAGGAATTCGCTAACCTCAAGGCGGTGGTCCATCAGCGTCAAATAGGTATCAGGCTCTTCTGGAAAGACCTTGGAAAGGGCATCGAGGTCGATGTACTGGTCAATAAGATAGCTTGGCTTGCCTAGCTTCAAGGCGTTGGCCAGCTTTTCAGCAGTTCTCTTTATAGCTGGCAAGGCAGATGCCTTTAAAGGGTTGATGCAGTCCCAGGCTGAGAAGCCGGGGATCTTGTCGCTTATCAAGGCCTTTAGAACAACATCCCAGGTAGACCTGGTTATGGAGGCATCGCAGACAATCAGAAGAGCAGATCCTGGGCCGGCTATCTGTATGTCCACATGGTCGCCATAAGGCCTTGAGCCTTCATATATGCATAAAAAGGCATCAGGCCTATCCTTGGCGCCATCCTTGTCAAGCAAGTATCTCTCCAGTCTCTTGTCCATGACATTCATAGTAAACGATTGATGTCGCTTTTTAAAGCTCTTTACGCTTGAGCAAATGGTTGGTATCATCCAAGAATATGGGAAACAACTACAAGAAATCAGAAAAAGCACGTCAGACGGCTAGGAAACGGAATATTGCCATCTCAAGTGCAATAGCTGCCGTGGCTATCCTCGTTGTCGTTCTTCTGGTCATTCTGCAGCCCGAAAGCGATGAAGGAGAAGGCAAGATGGTTGAAATCAAGATCAAGGATTATGGTACGATAAAGGTGGCTCTTGATGAGAAGAGCGCTCCGATTACAGTGAAGAATTTCCTGGACCTGGTCCAGAAGGGATTCTATGATGGGCTTTCTTTCCATAGGATCATATCTGGCTTCATGATCCAGGGTGGAGATCCTAAGGGCAATGGCACAGGTGGGTCGGGCAAGACCATAAAGGGCGAGTTTACAGCCAATGGGGTCAACAATCCTATCAAGCACACAAGAGGCGTGATTTCCATGGCTCGCTCGTCATCCAATGACAGCGCATCCTCCCAGTTCTTCATCATGCATGCTGACTATCCAAGCCTTGATGGCAAGTATGCAGCCTTTGGCCATGTCACAGAGGGCATTGAGGTGGTGGATGCCATATGCGCTCAAGCCAAGCCTGGATCCAATGGAGCCATAGCAAAGGCAAATCAGCCAGTCATTGAGTATATAAGGATCATCTGATCAAGCAGGCTTTCATAAATCAAATGAAGCGACTGTCTGAAGATAAGGAAAACGCCTCAAAGGAGGCGTTTTCATTTAAGTTCAATGCTTAAGCATGAATAAGAATTATCGGGCAGAGAGGATTTGAACCTCCGACCCCTTGGTCCCGAACCAAGTGCGCTAGCCCCTGCGCTACTACCCGTAACAAGGGGAACTATAGTGAAAATTGCAGACCAGTGTCAAGGCTAGCGGAGCGCCAAAGTGGCAGGTAAGCTTGGATTGAAAACAGCATCTGGGTCAGTCTTGAGGATCCAGCTGTATTGTCGAAGCCTCTGCGCCCATTCCTCTGGACATTGGCTGTCATCGAAAATTTCTGGATCTATTGGCTTTCCTACCGTTATTGTGATGGTCTTGCCGCGCTGGCGGAACATCTCATCGACAAGGTATAGGTTCTCCACCTTGAGCTTAAGCTTGAAGAACCTGGAGAACCTTGCCAAGAATCTCCATCTTCTTGAAGTGATGCCAGCGGTATAGCAGACCACAATCGGAGCATTCATGTTCTTGGCGAACTTTATGAAGGAAGGAACCCAGGCAGGATCAAAGAACATCCTCTTCTGAGTCAGCGGCCTGGAGTTCTTGCCTGAAGGATATATTAGAAGTGGATGTTGACGCCTGAGAACCTCAAGCATCGTTGCTATGCCCTTCTTGTTGAAGACGCAGCATGTTCTCAGCGGCTTTATGAAGCTTAGGTAGTTCTGTGCAAGAAGCTTTATTGAGGGGAACATTGGAAGAAGATAGCCAAGGAAGCTCATGGACTCCGGACCACCAATCGGATGGTTGGAGGCAATCACCGGATGCTGGCCTCTTAAGGCCTCCAGGTTCTCCGGGTTTATGATGTTGAGGTCTATGTTCAGGAAGTTTCTTGCTGCGACCAGGAAGCTATGGTCATCAAAGTCGAAGGTCTCGCTGAAAAACCTGTTGACATCCTCGAGGTGAAGGACTTTCTTGATGTAGCGAAAGACAAATCGAGGCACCTTTTTCGCCAGGTCAGGTGAAATGCGAGCGAGGAGCATCTCAATATCTATGGGCTCAAACTTTTCAGCTTGAAGGTCAAGAATAGGTTCCATAAGAGCTATTCTAGCATGCCCTTTAGATTCTGAGAAGTTACAGCTTTTGCCTTATTGCCGAATACGCAATAAAAAACGCCTGAAAGAAAAAAAAGAGCAGGGCCGAAGCCCTGCCTCATGAAGCAATGCAGCAATCCTATTCTGCAGAAACTCCAAGAACAGTCGAGAAGAACTGGCTGATGAAGTTGCTTGTGTGCTTTGGGCTTGCGTTGACGTCGCTTGCGATGTCCTGGGCAAGAAGCTGATAGCCATAGTAGTTGAGAAGCATCGTGGCGTATCCATCGCTCTCTGCAAGGCCGTCTGTGCTGTCGACTCGGACTATGACATAGCTTGAGCCGTTGAGCCAAGGACCAAGCACGTCGCCCTTGGAGGCGGCAAAGAGAGCCTTGTAGTTGTCGGTGCCGGCAGCAGCTGCGCCACTGAGGCCTGCATTTGCATCAAGGTATCCGAGGTCATGGAAGTAGAAGTACTGGCTCTGTGCTGGGTTGAGGCCGATCTGCTTGAGGCTTGTGATGGCAAGGCCGTTGGCTGCGGCTGCTGCATCAAAGTCAGCTGCGGCTGCTGTTGCAATCTCGTTTGCAGCCACGCCAAGAATCGGGGAGAAGGCCTCCTGCTCGTTGGTGAGCAGGTAGCTCTTGACTTCAGAGATTGTCTCTGGATCGGCTGGGTCGGCTGCCTCAGCGGCTGCCTCGCACCTGAAGATCCTGTAGGTTCCTGCGCTGGTGGCCATTGGATCAGAGACCTGGCCCTCGGTCATGGAAAGCAGGGTGTCAACTGGAGCATTCTCGCCAAGCTCGCTTGCGAGAGTGTAGCTTGCAATCATTCCTCTAAGTCCAGCGGCATCCTTGAAGTCGTCGGTGGAGTTGTTGGCAACGGCATCCTCCCAGGTCAGCTCCTTGGAGTCGAGCTGGCTCTTGATGGTCTTTGCAGTCTCCTCGTCAGCGACTGTGAGCATCGAGAGGCCGACCTTCCTGAACAGGTCTGCGTTGGTCTCGAGATAGGCTGTGGCGTTCTCATCTGGAAGTGCGTTGTAGTCGACAACCATGTAGGAGAAGTCCCTTGTGATGTTCCCCAGGTCGCTGATCATCTGGACCTCGGCATCAGGAGTGAGGGTTGTCAGCAGGTCCGAGTAGACCACTGAGTAGGGATAAAGCTGCTTGAAGGCCTGGTCAACGCTGGCTCTCTGCTGCTCTGTGTAGGAGTTGTAGATCGACTGGTCGAAGACGCCGGACTCGTTGTTGTAGACGCCCTGGTCGACAATCATCTGGTCTATGGCATCCTGGACAACAACGACGCCTGCCTTCTTAGCCAGCTGGTTCAGGGCTGTTATGGTCAGTGCGTTGCTGTAAGCCTGGTACCACACCTGGTAGGCTGTGTTGAAGTCGCCTGAGGAAAGGGCGTCGGAATACTGCGCAGCTAGATTTGAGTACTGGCGGTACATGACAGATCCATTCTCGATAGCTATGTCTTCACCATTGAATGAGCCAAAGGTGTACTTGGTGTTGGCGGTTCCAGCCTTGTCGCTTATCAGGTAGATTATGCCTGTGCTGCAAAGAGCTATTACAAGGATTGCGATGATGATCGTCGCAACAATCTTGCTGGCGGAGACTGGCTCCCTCTTCTTCTTTGCCTGGGCCTGGGCTGGCGCTTTTTCAAGCTTCATTTCTTTTTTGTCTGGCATTGGTGACTATCCTCTTACTTTGTTTTGCATCGACAGGTCGACACATCAAACCAAAATACCACTATAAAAGCCTGTCTGTCAATTTCAAAGATGGCATTTGGCTTTGTACATTACTATATTTTAGGCTCAAGGCCTTTTGTGACCTCTCTTCCTTGGATTCTGGCCTGCCTTGAAGTCATGACGGGCTATTGGCCGTCCAGAGCCTTTGTTAAGCTGGGACAATATAGCTTCAGCTGTAGCGAACGGAGCTGATATCAGCGAGAAAGTGTCATGGACATCCACATCCTGGATATCCCTGGCTGGAGTCTTCACGCTCTTGAGCAGAAAATCCACGAGCATGCGCTTGGTCATTCCGTCCTGCTTGCCTCTTGCAATGAAGAGCCTTGTCATGCCCTTCTCGTCAAGGCCTGCATACTGCAGGTCCTCATCCTCGCTTCTGAGTCTTGAGCCAGAAGCATTGTCCTTGTCCCTCTTCTCCCTGATGGGTGGCTTGGAAAGGTCGACTATTGGCTTGAAGGCTGAAAGGTCCATGAGCTTGGCATAGTCCTTTTCAAGAAGCGAGCTTATGATAGCCTTGGCTTCATGAGCCTGGAGAAGCTGATCTGCCAGGCTGGAGAACAGGCTGTCGGTAGCCTGCTGCTCCATAGGAGCGTTGAGCACGGCATTGGTAATGCTTCTTTTCCTGAACTCAAGTATCTCATTGACTGTAGGCACGTCTGCACTGAGCATCTGGACATCCGCTGCCTTCTTCAAAAAGGCCATCTTGCGGCTTTCCCCTTCGGTGTAGAAGGTGATGGCCATGCCTGTCTTGCCAGCTCTTCCTGTTCGGCCGATGCGGTGTATGTATGTCTCGCCATCCTGGGGAAGAGAGTAGTTGATGACGTGGGTCAGGTCCTGGATGTCTATGCCTCTTGCCGCTACATCTGTGGCTGCAAGGATCCTGAGGTGCTTTGCCTTCATCTTGCTAAGTATTGACTCGCGCTGCTTCTGTGATAGGTCTCCATGCAGGGCCTCTGCGTTGTAGCCTCTCTCGAAGAGCCTTGCTCCAAGCTCGTCGCATTGGATCTTGGTCTTGCAGAATACCAGGCCATAGAAATCCTCTGTGACTTCGATGATCCTGCACAGGGCCTCCAGCTTGTCGCTTTCCCTGACCTTGATCGACACCTGCCGCGTCAGTGGCTTCTCCTGGCTGTCAGACTCGATCCTGACCAGCTTATAGCCGCTCATGAAGGTCTCAGCAAGCTTCAGTATGCTTTGGGGCATTGTTGCAGAGAAAAGAAGCATGCGCTTCTTTTCTGGCATCTTGGCAAGGATCGCCTCGATGTCCTCTATGAACCCCATGTCCAGCATCTCGTCTGCCTCATCCAGCACACATACCTTGATGTTATCTAGCTTGAGAGTGCCTCTCTCCAGGTGATCCAGCACTCGTCCGGGTGTTCCTATGACGATCTGGACTCCTGCCTTGAGAGCGCGAAGCTGTGCATCATAGGGAGCTCCGCCATAAATGGAAAGGATCTTAGTTTTCCGTGATCCTTCCAGGCTTTGCGTCTCCTGGGCTATCTGAACGCAGAGCTCGCGGGTTGGAGTTAGGACTATGGCCTGAGGCTCGTGGCTGTCGGCCTCTATTGTATCCAGTATTGGGAGGGCGAATGCGGCTGTCTTCCCGGTGCCGGTTCTTGCCTGTCCGATGACGTTGATGTCTTCCTGAAGAAGAAGAGGGATGCAGGCTTTCTGAATGTCTGTGGGCTCATCGAAGCCCTTGGCCTCGATTGCATCCAGACTTTGCTGGCTAAGGCCTAGGGCCTTGAATGATTCTATCAATATAAATCTCCTAAAGGTTGAGGATAACAGAGTGCTTGACTTTGTGCTAGATGTAGCAGCTGCAACACTTTTGAGCAATTTGGGAAATTCCAGGCTTATTAAGGCAGGAGGTCATGCAAATGAACCAGAAAGGAATAGGAATCAACTCAAGTCAGTTCCGGCTGCAGGCATTGGAATACCTGGAAATCAACAAGAGATCAAAGGGAAGGAATGCGCGGCCAAGGGGCCTTCATTGTCCAAACCCGGATTGCATCTGCAACAGGGCAAAAGGCTTCTACGACAGGCCATGGTATTCGCCTCATGGCACATACCATAACGCGGCTCAAGGAAAGGTGAGAAGGTATCGGTGCCAGTACTGCGGCGCTACCTTCTCGGAGCGCCAGGCTACAGATCACTGGTATCTTCATAGGGATGACATCGATGGCTACAGCCTTGTGTACGACTGGCTGGTCAAGGGCTACTCGCTCTCTATGCTTGCCTTGCATCACGACTGCTCAATCCAGGCCATCATCACAAGAGTGAAAAGAGCGGTATGCTCCCAGCCCAGAATAAGCGGGACTCCTGCTCCACAGATCAGAAGTCAGGCTTGCTCTCTCTAGGATCGATGGCAAAGCCGGGCATTTCCTCTATTTCCAGGACCTGTCCATCATCAGCGACAGCACGGCCTGAGAAGTGACCGAATGTCCATGCCTTGGAGCTGGCCGATGGGCTTAAGGCCAGCTCAATCCTTCCTTCCTTGTCCTTGAAGGTCCATGGCTCAACCTGTGATCTGGATACTGTCATGTCCACAGGCCCGATCTTGTGAATTATCCCGTCGATGCACAGGGCATTGTCAATAAGGCTTGAAAGGCAGATCGAGACGACATGGCCGCCTGACAGGCCGCTTGCCTGGGCCGACAGCCATTGCTTCTTGCCAACCCAGCGTCCTCTGGTCCATTCATAGCTGGCAAGGCAGCCTTCCTGCTCAAGATCCATCTTTCTATCCCCTAGAATGAGCTTGCCTGCTGCCTTCATGCCCATGAAATGATCCTGAAGGCAGAACTGCATGCTTTCTGGCTTCAGGGCCTGAGCGGTGCACAGCCCTTGAAGAGAGGGATCCTGGGTGATCTGGATATCAGCATCAAGGCCTATGATCCCATTGCCAAGGTCCAGGGCTGGAGATCCAGCGAGCAGGCGTCTTCTGCTGTCTGCCTTTATGAAGGCAAGGCGCATTGAGTCATCAAACCAGCTTGATTGCCAGGAAGTGGAGCTTGAGGGCCCCAGCTCAAGGGACCTGCTGAATCTTTTGCTCGATTGTATGCTGGATATGGAGCCTTCCTCTAGGTCTATGAAGGTTATCTCGTGAAAGCTGCCAAGTCCCAGCTCAGCCATTGTCATGATCAGGATCCAGCTTCCATCAATCTTTGTGATGCTATAGCGATCCCATTGATACACATGGGCTTTATTGGCCTTCAAGGCCTTTGGGCTGAAAGCCCAAATTGGCGTGCTTGACCAGGAATCATCCCCAGGAAGGCCTCTTGGGCCTATGAGCTTCTGGATCTCCATTGCATCCTCCAGGAATTATTATAGCAGAACAGAAAAGGTCTTGGAAGTCGTTTTGTTTAATGTTATAGTTCATAACATTAGGAGAAACAATGCTTACTAGAAGGATTATTGAAGCTGCCCTTTCAGCTGCTATGAGCACAGGTGCTGACTTTGCAGAAGTATTCGTCGAGGACACTTGTGCCAAGTCAGTAGTAATGATGGACAAGAAGGTTGAGAGACTAGTCGATTCTGCCCAAAGTGGAATAGGCATAAGAGCCTTCCTAGGAACGAGATATACACATGCCTCGACAAGCGACCTAAGCGAGAGGGGAGTGCTTGAGTGCGCAATGAGGGTTGCAGGCCTTATAGCCTCGGCAAGCCCCTTTGCCTGCAAGCCTCTCAGGGAGAGGATCTTTCCAAGCGCCCATGAAGTGAGAATTGTCCCTTCATCCGCGGACAATAAGGCCCGCATCGACATTCTCAGAAGGGCCTATGATGCTGCCTTTGCCTACGACAAGGCCATCATCCAGGTCACTGGATCCTTCATGGATTCTGACAGGCGCATTCAGATAGCCAACTCTGACGGACTTTTCGCCACCGACAGGCAGGTCAGATGCCGAATCGCCGTCTCTGCTGTCTCAAGCGATGGCCATGTGAACCAGAATGGCTTCAGCGGACCTGGAGCTCGCAGAGGCCTTGAGCTCTTTGAAAGCCAGATTGTCCCCGAGCAGGTTGGCAAGGAAGCGGCCAGGATTGCCATGGTCAACCTTAAGGCCGGCTATTGCCCTGCCGCAGTCATGCCGGTGGCCATCGACAATGGCTTTGGTGGAGTCATCTTCCACGAGGCCTGCGGCCACTCCCTAGAGGCTACTCAGGTTGCATATAACAGCTCCGAGTTCTGCGGCAAGATAGGCAAGAGAGTCGCCTGCGACAAGGTCACAGCAATAGATGATGGCACCCTGGCAAACGAGTGGGGCTCCATCGACATAGATGACGAAGGCCATCCAGGACAGAGAAATGTTCTCATCGAGAACGGAATTCTCAAGGGCTACATGATAGATGGCTTTAACAGCAGGCGCATGGGCATGCCTGCTACCGGCAATTCAAGGCGCCAGGATTACACCTTCTGCCCCACAAGCAGGATGACCAATACCTTCATTGCTCCCGGTCCAGATGAGGACAAGGACATCATTGCAAGCATGGAGTATGGCCTATATGCCGCCAAGATGGGAGGCGGATCGGTCAATCCGGCTACAGGGGCCTTCAACTTTGCAGTGCTTGAGGGCTATCTGGTGCGCAACGGCAAGATAGCAGAGCCTGTCAGGGGCGCAAGCCTAGTGGGAACTGGAAGCGGCGTGCTTGCCAAGATCGACATGGTCGGCAAGAGCCTGGCTCATGGCCAGGGAATGTGCGGCTCTTCAAGCGGCTCCTTGCCTGTCAATGTAGGCCAGCCGATGATCAGAGTCTCAGACATAACAGTAGGAGGAAGATAGAATGGATAAGTTGAGCATTAAAAGTTCACTTGAGAAGCTTCTCGCTCAGCAAGGCATCAAGGATTATGAGATCCACATCATGGGATCGGATTCTCAGGAGTGCGATATCTTCCAGTCTGATGTGAAGTCATTCTCATCATCTACAAGCCTGGATCTATGCCTTAAGGTGCTGGTCGACGGACGATTTGGCACCGCAAACACCCAGGATTTCTCCATGGGAGGGCTCGAGGAGCTTGCAAGAAAGGCTGTTGACAATGCCAAGAGCCTGGAGACAGAAGCAGAGGACACGGTCCTGGAAGCAGGCGTTTATCAGGCTTGCAGCAACCCTGTCTATCCCGCTCTTGCCTCAGAGCAGCTTCGCGCCAAGGCTCTCGAGATCCAGAAATCAGCTTATGATGCAGACCCTAGGGTGATCGATGGCACTGAGACTGAGGCCTTGTCAGTTCGCTATGATATATTCATGTCCAACAGCAAGGGTGTAAGCCTGCAGGGCAACACCTGCCTGGAAGGTGCCTTCCTCTCGGCTGTAGCCAAGGATGGCGATGATGTTCAGACAGCCTACTGCTTCAGGTCAGGCCAGCTGTCAGAGCTCAGGGATTTTGATGCAGTTGAGAAGGCGGTTTCATGCTTTGGAGCAGTCGTCCCAGCCTCTGGCGTCTATGATATTGTATTTGACACCTCCTGCATGAGGGATTTCCTTTCCACCTTTGCTTCTGTCTTCTATGCAAAGAACGCTCAGCTTGGACTGTCACTGATGGCAGGAAAGGAAGGCCAGGCTGTCTCAAGCCAGGCTGTAACCTTGATGGACGACCCCTTTGAGGCCACTTCGACAATCAAGATCAGCTTTGATGCAGAAGGATGCCCAACAAGGACTAAGGCTGTCATTGAGGACGGAGTGCTGAAGACCTTGCTTTACAACAGCCAGACAGCGCGAAAGGCCAAGACCCAGTCAACAGGAAATGCAAGCGGCCATATGGGCCCTGTCGGCACAACCCATTACAGCTTCTTCATCAAGCCCTCATCGATCAGCAAGGATGATCTTCTTGCCAAGCTTGGAAATGGAATCTATGTATCCTACATGAAGGGCTTCCATGCTGGCGCTGATGCCTCCACTGGGGACTTCTCCATTGAGAGCCTTGGCTTTGAAGTCAAGGATGGCAAGCTGGGCTCATCTCTGAAGAGCTTCACTGTGTCAGGCAACTTCTATGAGATGCTCATGAAAGTCGAGGCTGTCGATGACAGGCTCGAGTTCGGCATTCCTTCAGTCTTCACAAGAGTTGGAAGCCCTGATCTGCTGGTAAGGGGACTAAGCGTAGCTGGGAAATGAAAAGTCTTGCTGTAAACAACCTTAGCTTCAACTACAAGGGCTGCCAGAGGACGCTCGATGGCTTGAGCCTGAAGCTGGAGAGGGGTGAAAAGCTGTTTGTGCTAGGGCTTCCAGGATCTGGAAAGACGACGTTTCTGCGCTGTCTTGCAGGTTTCCTTCCGGCTTTCGTGAAGGGAGACATTGAAGGCAGTGCGGTCTTCGAAGGCAAGGAGCTTCTCAACGCAGATACCCAGTCAAGCCTGGGCACTCTCAGTCTTGTTGGACAGAACCCGGAGGAGCAGTTCCTCTGCACCACAGTATCTGACGAGCTTGCATGCGCCTTTGGCAACCAAGGCATGCCTGTCCAGAAGCTTGGAGAGCTTGTGGACTGGGGCCTTGCAGCCTACGACCTTGAAAAGCAGAGGAACCAGGATCTGCTGAGCCTTTCTGGAGGCCAGAAGAGACGGGTGCTGCTTGCCATTGATGCCATGCTTGGCTGTCCGCTTAGGCTTTATGACAGCTTTTATGATGGTCTTGATGAAAAATGGAAGGCCATTGCAACAAGGTCGATCATTGAGTCTGATGCAACATGCATATGCATGTCATCACGCATCGACCAAAGTGCAAGGCTGTTCTCATCCTTTGCGCTGCTGAAAGACGGCAAGCTTACAAGGGTTCCTGACTTTCAGAGCCTGGAGGCCCGCGTAGACCTGTCAATTCAGCCAGGCCTTCAGAGAAGGCAGAGAGAGCCGGTCATGCTTCAGGCCTCTGACCTGGAAATCAGCTATCGAGGAGGATTCGATCTCAAGGTTCCCTCCCTTCGCGTCAGAACCGGTGAGACAGTAGGCCTTTTTGGCGAGAATGGATCTGGAAAGACCAGTCTTGCACGCGTTCTTTGCGGCCTTGACAAGGTGCGAAGCGGAAAGGTCATATGTGAGTCGAGGATAGGATATCTCTTCCAGAATCCCGACTACCAGATCTTCCTCCCGACTGTAATGGATGAGCTTTGCTATCCAAGCAAGCCTGCCAGGCTGTCGCGGGCCAGAAAGGCACGGGTTGAGGAAGCGCTCAAGGCTTTCGGGCTTGCCCCTGATGCAATTGCAACCATGCTTCCTCCAAGCTCCAGGAAAGCTTTGCAGGCTGCAGTATACTACGTGCTTGACAGGCCAATATGCATACTTGATGAGCTTGAGGCCTCATTGGATTTTCAAAGTGCGATGCGGATGCTGAGACTGCTGGAATCCACAGGAGCCGGCATACTGCTCATCACCCATGACAAGGCTCTTCAGAGCCTTTGCAGCAGGGTCTACCAGATTGAGGATGGCATTGTTAAGGAGGTTGTACATGAAGCTTGACCCAAGAGTCAAGATGGCTTTGGCAGTATGCCTTACAATCATAGTGTTCTTGCCTTTATCTGTATATGGGATAGCTATATATACAGCTATATCAATAATCTTCTCCTTGTTGCTTCAAGGGCTTTCCGGCACACTTAGGTCTCTAAGGTCGCTGGGTTTGTTTCTTGTCCTTATTATCCTTATGTCCCCCTTGATGGAGCGAAGCGGACAGGTTCTTATCAACCTTGGAGCCTTTCATCTTCTGTATAGGGACGGCCTTGTCCTGGCCTTGGCAACAGCATTCCGCTTTGTGTCCATCTCCATGGCTTTCTCAAGCCTGCTTGGCTCCTCTACTCAGATTGAGATCCTGATGAGCCTTTACGCTCTTGGGCTGGGAAGAAGATCCTGCCTGGTGATATCGCTGACACTGAGCTTCATTCCATTCATAGGCGAAAGCTTCAAGAGGATCAACGAGTCCCAGAAGCTTCGGCTTGGCGAAGACGGCCATTTTTCAAGGTGGCTTTTTGCATCCTTGGTGTCTGCCTTGGTCATGACCCTGCGCTCAACAGCTCCAAGAGCAATGGCCCTTGAGTCGCGAGGGTGCATGCTGACAGGAAAGCTCACTGGCCTTGTAAAGCTCCAGAGCCCTTTGCGAGCTGTATTGCAGACGCTGGCCCTCGCTGCAGGCTTTGCAGTGAGCTATATAGGAGTGCGACTGATATGACTAGATCCTCAAAGGCGATACGCGCCTCTCTCATTTCCAGCTTGACAGCCCTTGCTGCTGTCTTCACGCTCTTGGTCAAGATACCTACAGGCAAGGGCTATCTGAACCTTTGCGATGTGGTGATCTTCTTTGCAGCCTTCACCTTCAACCCCTTGATTGCAGCTTCCTGTGCAGGCTTGGGCACTGCGCTTGCCGATGTGATTGGAGGCTATCCTCAATGGGCCTTGGTCAGCTTCGCAGTCCATGGCCTGGAAGGGCTTCTTGCCGGCTTGCTGGCACGCTTCTCTAAGCCTCTTGCCCTGGCAGTCGGAGTTGCAATCGTGCCTCTTGGATACCTGGCTCTTGGGGGCCTTCTCACAGGCTATGCTGTGGCGCTTATGGAAGCTCCGCTGAACCTGCTGCAAAGCCTGGTAGGAGCCGTGCTCGGGGTTATGGTGTCACGCTCTGTAAAGGCAAGCTATCCTCCTGTCTACGACCTTCTGATCTGACAGGCCCAGCATCATCTAGCTTGAAAATAAATTCCATGCGCTTAGTCCAGGCAATCTGAGCTTGGACAAGCAAGATATCCAAGACTCCAAGAAAATGACAGAAGCTCGTATCCAGACAAGCATAAGAGCCATGAATAATCTTGGATAATAAATAGATAGTATAAACATTCCAAAAACGGAATATAAAGAAGAAAATGATTAAATCCTTTGAAAATCAGGTTTCAAGGTGATATCATTGGCCAGAGGGAAACTATGACTAGATTCGTTCTGATTGGAACTGGCTGGCGAGCCATGTTCTATGTTCGTGTGGCAGCTTTCCTGCCTTCATCATTCTCAATACAGAGCGTATATACAAGAAGCCCTTTTCAGAAGTCGCACATGGATGAGCTGGGTCTGAACGCCTTCACAAGCCTGGATATGGCCTTGAGCGTTGAGCATGATGCTGTCATCGTCTCAAGCGGCGAGGAAGGCTTTTATGAGATGCTCATGGAGTTGGACAGAAGAGGCGAGACGATTCTTGCCGAGACAAGCTTTCTAGGGCTTGAGGATGAGATGCTCAAGGACCTTGAGAGCGTCAAGGGCTATGTGCTTGAGCAGTGGCAATTCACACCAAGATTTCAGAGCATCCTCAGCAGCCTTGATCTGATCGGGCCTTGCGACCAGGTCATGATCTCCTATCTTCACAACCATCATGCAGCCTCCATTGCAAGAAGAGTCCTGAACATCAAGGATGAGGTTCCAAGCCTTGTCAAGGCAGACCATGTCTATACCTGTGCAAGAACAGCCTCAAGAAAGGGCAGGGATGAATCTGGGCAGCTGGAGGAGTGCACAAGGAAGATACGCATCCTGGATTTTGGCAAGAAGGGCATTTTCATCAACGACTTTACGACCAATCAATATCACAACTTCCTCTACGACTCCCACATTGAGATAAGAGGAGAGAGAGGAACCTTGACCGAGAAGGGCGTAACCTACCTGGACAAGGACAGCAGGCCAATCAGGAATGAGCTTGTCTTTCACAGGGATATCGATGCTTCAAATGCATCCTTGTCCCTGTCACATGTAAGTCTTGGCGATAGGGTTGTGTTCACAAACCCCTACTATGGGCTGAACATGAACGATGATGAGATCGCCATCGCAAGAATGCTCAATGACTTCTCTGATGGCAAGCTTGAATATACGATTATGGAAGGAATAAGGGATGCAAGAATAGGAAAGCTTCTTTAATGGCTTACCCTTTTCATTGACACCTGTTAGTGGGCTTCATATACTTCAAAAAACAAAACGGAGGACAAGCATGAGCGAAAACCCGCCGATGATCGGCAAGAACATTCAGAAGGCAAGAATGGCCTGCAACCTGACACAAAATGTGCTAAGCGAGAGGTCGGGAGTATCCAAGGCCATGCTGAGCCAGATAGAGAGCGACAAGGTCAATCCTACTGTGGCCACTGTCTGGAAGATAGCAAAGGGCCTTGGCGTGAGGATACAGGAGCTTCTCAACCCAGAAGCAGGAATCCATCGTGTCTTCGATGTCAATCCCAATACCACTGAGACAGCCGCAAGGCTTGAGACTGTTGAGAATGGAGTTCTCATACAGGTCCTATCGCCGCTGAATATGGTCGAGGACCTGGAGATATACCTGCTTCATTTTCCAGCAGGGGCATCCTTGCCAAGCGATCCTCACTACCCAGGGACCCAGGAGTTCCTTACCGTCATAAAGGGCTCTGTGAAAGTCCAGGCCGGAGAGAATAATGCAGTGCTTAAGGCTGGCGATTTTCTCATCTACCATTGTGACATAGACCACGTAATCACAAACAACAGCTCAATGCCTGCTGTTGTTCACATGGTGGTCAGGTATACAGGGAGAAGATAATGGGATTTCTTGAGAAAAGCTGCACAGGGGATGATGAAAGAAGCCTGGTCCCCATGATCAGCTATGGCTTTGGAAAGTTCATTGCAGAGTTCCTGACTGGCGCTTATGGCATCATGGTGTTCTTCTTCTTTGAGAAGGAGCTTGGCCTAAGCTCAGGGTTTGTTGCTGCAGCAACAATCATCTACTCAGCCTGGAACGCAATCAACGATCCTCTGGTGGGATACCTCACAAGCAAGCGTGCTCCCTTCTCAGGAAAGCTTGGAAAGCGCTTTGCCTGGATAGCCCTTGGCCTTCTGCTTTGCGTCATGGCCTTCGGCCTGATATTCGCTGTGCCAAAGGCCTGGACAGGACAAGCCAACAAGGTCGCTGTCTTCTGCTGGATGGTTGCAGCCGTCTGCCTTTATGATACAGCCTACTCATGCTGGGAGGTTAATTACCAGGGAATATTCCCTGACAAGTTCCGCAAGGAGAGAGTCAGGGTCAAGACCAGCCAGATCGGAACCAGCATTGGAGTCTTCGGAATTGCCGCTGGCTCCATCGTTCCTCCCCTGTTCTATGAATATGGAAACCCTGCAAGCTACCTGAAGGCAGGAATCTGCCTTGCTGCCATAGCCATAGCTGCAGCGGCCCTGATGGTGCCTGGAATATATGAATCCAAGGCTATGCGGACAAGATATGAGATTGAGAAGAAAAGGGAAGAGAAGGGCTTCATAGAGTCAGCAAGAACGGTCTTGAAGTACCGCGACCTTCTTGCCATCCTTCTGATGCTGTTCTTCTACCAGAGCGCCTGCATCTGCATGACAGGAAGCGTCAATTATGTTGTCGACGGAGTGCTGCAGATGAAGAGCTCAGCTACGACGCCGATCTTTGCAGCCATGCTTGCAGGAACCTTGAGCTCAATTCCAATTTGGGGCCTCTTCCAGAAGAAGGCAAAGAACAACCAGCGCATACTCATCATCTCCTGCCTTGTCATGGCAGCCTTCGCCTTTCCGATGACCTTCATGAACACCCAGCTAGGCTTCTGCATCTTCATATTCCTCTGGGGCTTTGGGCTTGGAGGCTACTGGACATTCATGACCCCTGCCATGGCAGAGGTGATTGACGAGATCGTTGTCGGAGAGAAGAGAAGGGATGATGGTGTCGTCATGGGCTTCAGAGCCTTCTTTATGCGCCTCAGCTACGCTTCCCAGGCTATCGTTTTCTGGCT
>Ga0172378_10003002_pt1 | contig 15840 bp, 10 predicted proteins | sample GrowelOW332metaG_FD_119755 | JGI IMG/M metagenome (GOLD analysis project Ga0172378, IMG submission 119755) | Groundwater microbial communities from an aquifer near a municipal landfill in Southern Ontario, Canada - Pumphouse #3_1 metaG | ecosystem: Environmental > Aquatic > Deep subsurface >... | reverse complement strand
GCCGTGAAGTATGAGAAGCGGAGTCTTCTTATATTCAGGAGAGACAATACGATAATAAGTTTTATATTCTTTAAAAGAAAGATAGCCTTCCTTGATATTCATTTGCGTTTCCTCTCGCATATTTTAACATACAAAAAGCCCGCAAATAGTCCGAGTTTCAGTTTATGGTGAAAAAACAATGCTTTGGGACTAATCACGGACAAAAACGGGACAAATATAGGAAAAACAGCAATACTTATCTGATCTTATCTAGTTTATCAACCAATAAAAGATTGTGTTTTTTAACAAACTCGACTGCCTGGAATATGGCGGCTTCATTAGAAAGCTGATCAGGAGCATGGGCATCCATGCCTAAAATGCACTTGGCCTTATACTTGCTGACCAAAGAAAAGAAGTCATCTGTCGGATATAGCCATCTTCTTAAAGAGCCTATTTCCTTTTTTCCGTTTCTGATGCCGGCGACATTGACTTCCAAAGGAACATCATAGGCGATACAGGCTTCGATGATGTCTTTGGAGATCTTTCGACAGTCGCTGTCGAAATCTCTTATCGAAGACATAAAGAAATCAGGATGAGCAAATACTTTGAACATTCCGCTGGCAATGGCATTAAGAGCCAAGTCACGATAAAGATAAAGCTGACTGGCAGTGGTGATATTGGAAAAACGAACATAGATTTTATGATCGTCTGTCATCGCTGAATGATTGCCCAGAATCATATAATCGAGAACGTGATTATCCAAAAGTTCTTTATAGAACGGGTAATAACAGGGGAAAGCTTCCGCCTCATAGCCGACAAAGATCTCAATCTGTCCTTTGTATTTTTCTTTTAATCTGTTGATTGAATCAACATATCCCTGGAAAAGAGAAAAATCTCCTCTTTTATAGGGTTCGGAAAAATCAGGAAGCATAGCGTGATCAGAAAAGCCTAGGTAACGGTAACCCGCACCGATAGCCTCGAGAACATAATCCTCGTCTTCGCCAGAAGCATGGCCACAGCGTTTAGTATGAGTATGATAATTAGCGTAAAGCATTTTTAACTAACCTATTTTAGTTTAACACCATAGAAAGAGCAAGGAATCTGATAAAACACAAAAAGCATCTGGCCGAGAAGGAGGTTCGGCCAGATGCCATTCAAACCGGATTATCTAATGGAACTGAGATAATCAGGCAACTTTCTTATTAGCCATCCACTCCCAGAGACCGACACTCTTTTCACCGATTTTGACATCAGCTGTCGAAGGAGCGGCAATCTTAGTGTAATCAGCCTGGTCCTTGCTGACACGATTGGAGAGAGCGTAGATCCAAGACCAATGACCCATATACTGAACTTCACTTCCAGAGTCATTGCCTTTGACATTTTCAAAGTAGGAGAAATGACAGTCAGTAGAGCCGGCAGCCTTCAGTTTCTGATAAGCTTTGATGACAAAATTGGAAGGAAGGACAGTCGTGTCATCGGCTGAAGCGACAAACCAGATAGGAAGATTCTTGATAGAAGTGACGAGTTCATCAGTGAGAAGGTTGTCTCCAAAAGCCTCACAGACTGGATAAGCAGCGGCAAAGGCAGTTGGATAGGTAGTAATCATCTCCATTGTCATATAGCCGCCATTTGAACAGCCGCCAATATAGATTCTAGAGGCATCGATATCAGTATTTTCCGTCAGGTAGTGATTGATTGTCGCCTTGAGGGATTCCGTATAGATAGAATGAAGGCTTCCGTCTCCGTTAGTTCCGTCTCCCTTGTCCATCCACATAGTAGGAGTCTGAACAGCAAGGACATAGGCTCCTTGTTCAGCTCCGTCTTTCTTGAAGTAATTCTGAATAGCATCTTCTCCTAAATTAGTGACATCGTTTCCTAAGATGGCAATATCAGGATCAGTCCCGCCTTCGCCCGCACCATGTAACCAAATGATAAGAGGATTAGATTTATTGTCATCCTTCATACCCTGATTAGAATAGGACTTATAGCTGAGTGTCTTTTCGTTGCTAGTGAAAGTCTTAGCCTCAGACCAGTTTTTAGTGGCATTGATGATTTTAGGAGTAGCAGAAGCTGTCTTAATGACACATAAGTCTTTATCCTTGTATTCGTGGGTGCCGACAGTCAAAGATTTTCCGACTGCCAACTTGATTTCGAATCCGTAATCAGCAGCCCAGGTATTCACACCAGTAGTCTGATTATAGCTGAAAGGATCACATCCGCCATAGGTGTTATATCCGAAGTGATACTCTTCCATGTAGACATATTTGACATCTAATTTCATCTCGATTGCAAAACGAGTTCCAGTAGCATCAGCGACTTGTTTGCCATCAGTGTCGCAAAGATAGATAGAAGTGACTTCACGGGCTCCGCCGCTTGCTCCTGTGGCAGTGACTGAAAAAAGATCATTAGTCAAAGCAGTTTTGATGATGGTATTTCCAGTACCTAAATCAACCATGACCTTCTTGACGCCAGGACCCCATTCATAGCCCTCGACGAAATAGGTGAAAGTTCCTATAGAGGCATAAGTAGGAGCAGCTTCCACAGTCTGAGTATAAGTGGTCTTAGTGCTGGAATAGACATTGATGCAATCCATATTTGGTCCGGAAGTACCAGTGATAGTCGTAACCAGAGTATGTTCTCCTGCAGTCAAAGTCACATCCTTTAGTTTGACTTCAACAAAGTTGTAATAGTTGATTTTTGTGGTGTCTCCAGGCAATACCAATCCCGTTAGATCAAGAGCAGTACCATCTAGAGTCATCGTCAGAACACTCGACAATGTCATATCAGCCATGGCAGAATAGGCAGCATTAGTCGCAGTAGAGGCCAGGACAAAACCAAAGTTCACTTTTGAAGAAGTGGCAGCATTGAACTTGATGGTTTCAATTCCGCCCTTTGCCATATTACCGATATAGCCTCCGTTGCTGGCAGTTTTATAGTCAGTCATGACCGGAGTGTCTTTATAGCCGGTAAAAGGATTTCCCCACTGACCGGTAGTGCTGAAATGAGTAGCCTTTTCATATTCCAAAGTAGATCTAAGTTCAATACCGGAAGCTTCGTCTTCATTCTTGACAGTGATGGTGACAGTGCCGGCTTTATATCCGGCTTTCTTGGCCTTGATGACGGTCGTTCCAACTGCAACACCAGTGACAACACCCTTATCGTCAATAGTGGCGACATCGGTTTTGGAAGACTCCCAGATAGGAGAGCTGACAGAGGCTATCAAAGTGATGGTCTTACCGATAAAGACAGTCTCGGAAGATGCCTGAATCGTAATCGCCTCCGTCGTACCGGAATTACTGGTCTTCTCCGGTCCACAGGAAGTGAGAACAGGAGAACCTAACATTAGAACTGCAAGACTCATAAGTGCGAATTTACTTTTCTTCATACAATTATTTCCTTTCCTTTTTAAAGGCTTTTTACAAAACTGCAAAGTCTTTCTGCCAGAGTCATCTGGCAGAAAGAGCATTTCTTCTAGGCGATTTTTAATCCCTTATTGGCTTTGACACCCTTGATTGCAACTAAGGTTGACCAAGCTGCTAAGCCAAGGAAGCAGACGACATCGACTGGAATAAACCAATTGAGCCAAGTCTCCTTGATGACAATATTGGTTGCCTTAGCATTAGTGACGGCATAGAGGATATTGTGACAGGCGTTTCTGGCATACTTCTTGGAAGTGTTGGAAGTCAGATCAGGGGCTGTTCCAAACTGAGCCATACCAGCTAACCAGCAGTCATTGCCGGCTCTGAGACCCGTATTGACATTCATGTAAGGATAACCGTAAGTGGCACCGCCGACATCGATAAGCATATAGTAGTCAGTCAAAACCATTCCCTTGAAGCCCCATTCGTTTCTGAGTACTTCAGTAAGGAGAGAATAACTGGCACCGGCCCAAGTAGTTCCGATTCTGTTGAAGGAAGACATCACGCATCTGCTCTTTCCTTCTTCAACGGCTTTCTGGAAAGGTTTGAGGTAGAGTTCACGGATAGACTGTTCATTGGCCCAAGTATAGAGACCATTATCACAGCGATGAGTTTCCTGATCATTTAAGGCAAAGTGCTTGATGAAGCAGTTGAGACCTTTGGTATTGGCTCCCTGAACGAAGTTGGAAGCTATCTGAGCAGAGATGACATCATCTTCAGAATAATATTCGTAGTTTCTGCCGCCATAAGGTGAACGATGAGTATTCATAGCCGGAGCATAGATACCGGTGACTCCCATATCATTGGCTTCAGCTCCGAAGGCCTCACCTTCTCTAAAGGCAAGATCTTTATTCCAGGTAGAGGCGACGACTATCTCTGAGTTATAGGACATGGCCTTAAGATCTTCACCTGAGACATTAGAGAAGTTGATACCCTGAGGGCCGTCTAAATCACGATTGATACCCTTGTTGATAGAAGCTACATTGTAGGTCTGATATCCGCCGTATTCGATAAGATCAGACATTTCCTTAACTGAGAGCTGATTTAGAAGATCATCCCAAAGAGGATCATCATAGGAAAGACCGGTCATATCAGAAAGATATAAGCCTCTCTTCTTGACAGTCTCTTTTCCGTTATCGTCAACCTCGGTTTCATAGACGATATTGCCGTCAGCGTCTTTGACGATATTGCCGTCTTTGTCTCTCTTTTCGGCATCGACATACTTAGTGATGGTTTCAGTAGTGACCAAAGGATCACTTGCATTATCGGTGACAACACCTTCTTTTTCAGCGTCAGAGAGAACCTTGGCTGAAGCAGCTCTGGGAGTTCTTGAAGCGGTAGGGAAATTGCTAGTGAAACCATCTTTTCTGGATATGTATTTCACGCCTTCATCATAGCCATCTGTTCCATCCCCGGTCGCATCACCAAATCTGTTCTCAATCTTGTAGCCGGTAGAAGAAGTATCATAGTTGACAGTTTCACCGACATTCTGAGTAAATCCTTCCAGCTTGACATTATGAGAATCGGTTCTCAGAGAGATCTTGTAATCTCCCTTCTCCAATTCATAGCCGGTATGAGAGTCTTTGTTAGCGTTATTATAGTCATAGCTTGCCATATCTTCACAGGTCCACGATAAAGTGACTGTTTCACTTTCGCCGGGCTTGAGGATAGAAGTTTTGGCGAAATCAGCTAATTCTACTGAGCTCTTTTCAATGCCTCCTGATGTATAAGGGGCAGTGTAATAAGCCTCGACTACATCCTTGCCGGCTGTTTTTCCGGTATTCTTGACTTTGACATCGACAGAGACTTTGTTGTCATCGACATTGAAAGTATGGTTTCCCATCTCCCAGGAGAAAGAAGTGTAGCTCAGTCCATATCCGAAAGGATACTGAACAGCTTCTTTGAAGGCCTTGTCATTTTCCTCATATTTAGTCTCATAGTACTTGTATCCGACATAGATGCCTTCGGAATAATCGACATAATAACTGCCTTTCTTATTAGAATATTCATAAGTGAAGGCAGCACCGGAGGTGTAATAGGAAGGAGCAGACTTATTGTCATAGGCCCAGGTATCGACAAGTCTTCCCGAAGGATTGACTTCTCCTCTTAAGATCTTGCCGACTTCGCTTAATCCATAGGCGCCAGGATGTCCGATCCAGAGAACTGAATCGACACCGGCATCATCTAATACCTGAAGATTCATCGGGTTGGCGCAGTTGATGACGACGATGACCTTGGAGAAATTGGTCTCACATAAGGAGATAAGATCTTTTTCATTCTGGGACAAAGAAAGATAATCGACTTCTTTTCCTTTTCCGCTCTGGTCTTTCTGTTCGCCGGCCTGACCGGATGGAATATCCATTCCTTCGCCAGCGCTTCTTCCGATATTGACGATGGCAATATCAGAATAGGCCTTAGCCTCAGTCATCATAGCTTCATAGAAAGACTTCTCATATTCAGGAATGGCCGGATAGAAAGATCCCTGAAGAGGATTGCCGATATCCTTGTCCAGAGTGTCAGCCTTAGCAGTCATCTTGTCGATGACAGTCTGATTGGCGACAATCTTGCTATCTGATAAAGACTTGACCATAGTCTCAGCATCAACAGTCGATGAGGCTCCCGAGCCTGAACCGCCATAGAAAGTGGCGATGGTGTTGTAGCCAAAGACATTGGCGTTGATGGAAGAGAGAGTATCTTCTTCGCCTTTAGGTGACAAAGGCAGGACATCATTGGTGTTTTTAAGCATGACACTGCCTTCGTCCTGAATCTGATCGACAACATTGGCGGCATTAGTATAGGCATCGGAGATATCGCTTCCCTTTTTGACGCCGCTTCCAGAAAGATAAGTAGTGATGGTTGAACGGAAAGTGGAAAGTGCCAATACGTTTACCGTTATCAGCAAAGCGCCGGTTACGACAATCCCGGCAAGATTTCCTAGAATAAAGCCCTTCTTGTTCATGTGAAACCTCCTTGAACTTTATCGCGTTTCGATTCTATTCAAGGTATTTAAAAGCTGCAACCGCTTACATCCAAACTGATAAAAACCTGTCGTAATCTTATTTCAGAGGTATCAGGACTTTAACTTTGAACATGTGGTCTTCATATTTGAAGACGGCATTGCCGCCATATTTCTTGGCCGTATTGATGATGCTCTTGATTCCGTACCCGTGATTATGGGCATCCTTCTTCGTTGTCTTTAAGACACCGTTTTTAGAATTGATATCGCCTTCATAGTAATTCAGGCATTCGATATCGATAAATCCCTGATCTTCCTTGAGAGTGAGTGAAATCACTCTCTTGCTGATGTCTTCAAGCTTGCAGGTAGCTTCAATAGCGTTATCAAGAATGTTGCCGAAGATGGAGAAAACATCGACGTCATCGATGTTCTTCAATAATTTTCCGTCTAATACCGTAGTAAAGGTTATCTGTCGGTCCTTAACCTGAAGCGAGGCTTCTGACAAGACGATGTTAAGAGGATAACTGTCAGTAACAATCGTCGAATCATAGATGCGGATAGAGTTTTCGATATCCTGCATCTTCTTGTCATTCAGGGAGTCATCTCCTTCTCTCAATACTCGCATCTGTTTTCTCAGGTCATGGCATTTGATATTGATGAGTTCGACATTTTCCTTAGCGATCTCATATCTCTTTATCTGATCTTTGTAATACTTGTTCTGTTCGACGTTCTGTCTGATCAGGTTGGCATTCTCAATATAGGAGACATTGAGGAACATGACCATCGCACAGGATAGGATACAGAAAGCTGAGATGACCGACACCAGAGGATAGACATTCGGACTTCCATTATAGGTATAGGCAGTAGCTATCGTATTGAGAATCAGGACGACTAATAAAAGAAGAGCAGAAGGAATAAGGACTTTTCCGACATTCAGTTCATGAACACGATACTTCTTGATCTTCTTGAGGAAAGTAAAATAACAGAAGACGAATACTAAGGCATAGCAGACAGTCATGATGCTGTAGACAAACAGACAATAAGTAAAAAGTGTGGTAATTTTCAGATACAGACCCGAAGTATAGAAAAGATAGTCAGTGAAATACCAGCTGAATCTATAGCCGATATGCTGTAAGGCATAAGAGGAAACAGATATCAGAACCAAGCGGTTAAAAGATACATTGAACCAGAAACGATAGATGAATACACAGGCAAAGAACATCAGAAAATAAAACAGCATATTCAGATAGGTGTTTCCGTTTTCGACATAGACAAAGATATCGGAAAGATAGCAGATAAGCAGGATAAAACCGAAGAAGACGACAGTCATGACTATCTGCAGCCAAAAAGGAAATTTCTTTTCTCTGACAAATTCTCTGGATAACATTATCTGTCCAAAGAGTATCTGAATTACAAAATAAAAGATATTTGACACTACAAATCCATTCATTTCTCTTTACCTCTTGTTCATCATATATTCCATGAATTCATCCATGAACTTCTTCTTTTTGGGATGCGATATCAGAATCTTATCATTTCCTAAGTCGATATCGTATTTGTCGATCAACTGAATAAACTTCGGATTGACAAGATAACAGGCATTGCACTTGAGGAATCCATACTGAGACATCATCTTCTCAGACTGTTTAAGTGTTCCTCTCACTTCGATGACCTGATTGGTGAAATGATAGAGAAGCTGATGATTGATTACTTCGATATATTTGAGTTTATTGACAGAAACGATAATCAATCCGTCTTTGGTGTTTATCTGAATCTTCTTTCCCGAAGTCTCCAGACATTTCTCGATGGCACGATTCATCTTCATTTCAAAATGAGGATAAGAAAGAGGTTTGAGAATATAGTCTAAGGCATCGACTTCATATCCTTTAGCCGCCATCTTGGAGACATTGGTGATAAACATCAAAACGACTTCTTTGTCGATCTGTCTGAGTTTAGCTGACGCCTTCATGCCGTCAAGCAAAGGAAGCTCGATATCCATCAAAACGATATCAAAGGAAAAATCATAGTGCAGAAGAAAGTCTTCCGCACTGTTATAGAACGTGGCGTTTATATCGTAGTTTTTCTCTTTGGAGTACTTGAGTAGATACTCTTTGCCTTTGTCTATCTGTTCAAGTGAGTCTTCAACCCAGGCTATTCTTATTTTGGTCATGTTACTGAAAATAGCATACTACACCTAATACCGTTTCAATAAACAATAATGATTTCAAACAAGAAAAACAACTTGAAAATCTGTTGTCTTCAAAAAGAAAACGTTTGTATTTAATTTGAAGACAATATATCATATAAACATTATTCTCAAAGGAGGCCTACTATGTTCTTCAGCACTAGAAACCACAATGACAAAGTCGTGGCATCCAAGGCGATACTTCAGGGCCTTTGCGATGATGGAGGTCTCTTCCTTCCTGAAAGAATCGAAGCGCTGCCGATAGACAGAAATCTTCTTTCCCTGAGCTATAAGGAAATCGCCTTTAAAATACTTCGTCTCTATCTCGATGATTTCACTGATGAGGAAATCAGAGAAGACATCGATAAAGCCTATGACAAAGATCATTTTGAAGAAAAAATCATGGATGTCAGATCCTTCAAAGGTTTTTCTTTCATGGAGCTTTTCCACGGAAACACTCTGACCTTCAAAGATATGGCTCTTTCTCTTCTTCCCTATCTGATGGAGACAGCTAAGAAAAAACATCCGGAAAAGAAAAGCATCAAGATACTGACAGCAACATCCGGAGATACCGGAAGTGCCGTCCTTTCTTCCTTTTCTAAAGTGAAAGACATTCAAGTCAATATCCTTTATCCTGACTTTGGAGTAGCTCCGATTCAGGAAAAACAGATGCTCTATTTCACAAATGACCACGCCAGAGCCTACGCTTTGAAAGACTCGAACTTCGATACCTGTCAGTCTCTGATCAAGGAACTGCTCTTAGAAGAGGAAAAGAATGGATTCACCAGTGCAAACAGCATCAATATCGGAAGACTTCTTCCTCAGATTATCTATTACTACTACACCTATATCACTTTAGTTAACAATGGTGTCATCAAACTTGGAGACAAAGTTGATTTCATTGTCCCGACTGGGAACTTCGGTGATATCTTCGCCGGTTATCTGGCTAAGAAGATGTCTTTGCCAATTTCACGACTTGTTGTCAGCAGCAACAAGAATCGGATTCTCACCGATTTCTTCAAAACCGGTGTCTATGATCTTCACCGGAAATTTGAGAAGACCAATTCTCCCAGTATGGATATTTTGATTTCCTCCAATCTTGAAAGACTTCTTTATCTTTCAATCAATGATGACAAGACTGTAAAAGATCTGATGGATCAGCTTAAAACCAATCTGTCTTTTTCAGTAGACAGGAAAACACTTGCTATCCTAAAAGAGGATTTCTCAGCTTATTGTTCTTCTCAGAAAGAAACAGAAGAAAGTATCGTCTCCTGCTATAACGAACATGATTACCTTCTCGATCCTCATAGTGCTGTGGGATATAACGCCTATAAACAATTTATAAAAGACTATCCTGAGAATCATAAAGTCTTAGTCTTGACAGCCTCCCCTTTGAAATTTCCCGCTACTATCTGTGATGCCTTCAAAAAAAGTTACTCAGATGACTTAGATGCCCTTAATCAGATACTGACCACAATGAATATTGTTCTTCCTAATTCATTGAAGAAAGTATTAGACTGTCAGACACCGAAAATCGAACTCTTTCCAAATGAAATCAAAAAAGAAATATTCTCGGAACATACCTATCTTATAAAGACCCCGGCCACTACTGCCAATCTGGGTCCTGGTTTTGATTTCCTGGGTCTGGCCTTAAATATCTTCAATGAATTCTCATTCAAGAAGAACAACGTCATGAAAGAAGAAGGTTTCCCCGACTTGAACGGGGATAAGAACTTAGTCCTTTATTCTTATGAGTATGTATTTAGAAAGCTTGGATTAGAACCGACACCGGTCTTGATAAGACAACTTAAAAATGACATTCCAGTCTCCCGAGGCTTAGGTTCTTCCTCCAGCTGTATCCTAGCCGGAATACTAGGAGCCAATCAGATTCTCAATCAGAAGCTGTCTTTAGAAGAAATTCTAAAAACGGCAATCGAAATAGAAGGTCATCCAGACAACGTCGCTCCCTGCTTATTAGGTGGACTTATTCTCAATATCAAGAAAGAAAAAGAATACCAAACTCACAGTTTGGAAATATCTCCTGATCTTAGTTTCCTCTTGGTTATTCCAAATGAAAAAGTACAGACCAATAAGGCCAGAGCAATCCTTCCCGAGAATTATTCTCTGGAAGACCTGACCTTCAATTCCTCAAGAGCCTCTTTGCTTGTTGTGGCGTTAAAGACAGGGGATATCAGTCTACTTAAAGAAAGTTTAGAAGATCGTGTACATGTCCCCTATCGCAGAAAACTGATCAAGGAATATGATCAAGTCGAAAGTTTGGCTTCCAGTTATAACTTCCCGATGACCATCTCCGGTTCTGGATCATCAATGCTGATTATCTATCATAAAAACGACTATAAAAAAGCAGAAGACTTTAAGAAACAACTTCTATCATTGAATATAGATGGTTTAATGATAAAGAAAGCAGAGACTTATCTGAAGGGAAGCAATGTCACAAAGGAGGATAGATAAATGAATGATGATTTTCTTTTAGTCAACAAATCGATTCTGCCCGATGTTCTTCCCAAAGTTATCGAAGCCAGAGACAAAATCAACCGCGATGATCTTTCAATAACCGAAGCCTGCAAGGCTGTCGGCATATCGCGTTCTGTCTACTATAAATATAAGGATGTAGTCTTTCTTCCTGAGAAAGCGGAAGTCAAACGTGCCATCCTCTCCTTGAAAGTCGATGACAAGGAAGGTGTTTTGAATTCAATACTTAAAGTACTGACTAAATATAAAGCCAATGTACTGACAATCTTTCAGGACACACCAGTCAGAGGACTCGCCTATATAACTATCAAGTTAGACATCAAGAGAATGACTGCTCCTATTAATAAGCTGACTGAGCTTTTGAAGACGACAGCCTCGATCAGAAAGGCGGAACTTATCTCCTATGAATAACATCGCTTTATTCGGATACGGAACAGTGGGAAAAGGCGTAAGGGAATTGATTGACCGTAATCCTTTATTCCATTTGATTTCTGTCTTTGACAGAAAAGAAAAGGAAAAGGAATTAGGCAGTCTTCTTATAACTTCCATCGACGAAATTATCAATGACAAAGAAGTAGACACAGTCGTCGAATGCCTAGGTGGAGACTCTCTTTCCTATGAAGTCATCAAAAAGGCCCTTAAAAATGGCAAGAACGTTGTCACTTCCAATAAGGAAACAGTCTCAATTCACTTAAAAGAATACCTCTCTCTTGCTGAAGAATATCGAGTAAGTTTTGAATTTGAAGCTTCAGTAGGAGGCGGCATTCCTCTCATTTATCCCTTATCAATTCAAAAAGACTTTGATGAAATCTATGAAATAAAAGGTATCTTAAACGGAACATCTAATTTCATTCTCTCCAAAATGCAAGACGAAGGAATGAATAAGGAAGACGCCATTCTATTAGCTCAGAAAAAAGGCTTTGCCGAGAAAGACCCGACTGCTGATTTAGAGGGCCTTGATATGGTTAGAAAAGGAAATATTCTGGCCTCTATTGTCTCGAAAAAAGAAATTGACAACATTGACATTCCTCATTTTGGCATATCAAACATCAACCAGCAGATTATCAAAGAAATATTAAGGCTTGGAAAGACCATCAAATTAGTCACCGATATCAAATTCCAAAATGATGGTCTTTCAATTGTCATCTGTCCTTTTGCTATCAGTCCTGAAAATCCTCTCAGCACCATCAAGAACGAATACAACGGAGTTATGATCGACGGCGAATACCAGGAACCTCTGACCTTTATCGGAAAAGGGGCTGGAAAGAATCCGACTGCCAGTGCTATACTTCAGGACTTAATCAGAATAGAAAAGAAAATACCCTATCCCTATCAGAAGATAACAGAAAAGATTAAAGTCAAACCGGACTTGAAGGGAACCTATCTTCTCTTCAAGGCTGATACTTTGAAAGCCGTCAACAACCCCACATTCAAACAGCTTAAAGATGCTGATTTTATCTGTAAGATGGAATAGAGGAACAATAATATGAAATCATATAATTTCGCAGTAGTCGGAGCAACGGGCCTAGTCGGAAGAACCTTCTTAAAAGTAATGGAGGAGTATCAGCTTCCCATCAATGAACTTCATTTATTTGCCAGTTCAAATAGCAAAGGAATGAAGCTTCCTTTTAACGGAAAAGAATATGAAGTCGAAGAACTAAAGGAAGATTCATTCAAGAATATAGATTTTGCCCTCTTCAGCGCCGGAGCATCAGTCAGCAAAGTATGGGCGAAAATAGCAAGTGACAGCGGTGCTTTGGTAATTGACAACTCTTCTCAGTGGAGAATGGATGAGGACTGTGCCCTAATCGTACCTGAGATCAATCTCGATGATTATAAGAGCAAGTCGAGAATCATCGCCAATCCTAATTGCTCGACTATTCAGTCTGTGATTCCTTTAAAGGCCTTAGACCGAGAATTTTCTTTGAAGAAAGTAACCTTCACAACCTATCAGGCCGTATCCGGCTCTGGAAAGAAAGGCCTGGACGATTTGAAAAGATGTGAAAGCGGACAGAAGAATGAGTTCTATCCTTATGATATATCAAAGACCTGTATCCCCGAGATCGATGTCTTTTTAGATAACGGCTATTCAAAAGAGGAAATGAAGATGGTCAATGAAACCAGAAAGATCCTTCATCTTCCTGATTTGAAAGTTTCAGCGACTTGTATCCGCGTGCCAGTCCCTGTTGCCCACGGCGTAATGATGCAGGCTGAATTCAATAAGAAAGTCACGGTCGAGAAAGCCAGACAGATACTGAAAGACTTCGAAAGCATCAAGGTACTAGATGATCCTAAAAACCATATTTATCCAGTTTCGACTATAGCCAGAGGCAACGACTTTGTCTATGTCGGAAGAATCCGACAGGACTTAGCCGTAGACAATGGTCTCCTCCTTTATTCGGTGGCTGACAATGTCCGAAAAGGAGCAGCGAGCAATGCTGTTCAGATAGCTAAGAAGATAATTGCTGAAATGGAGAGATAGACAATGATAAAAGTTTGCAAATTCGGAGGTTCTTCTCTCGCAAACAGCGAAGAATTCAAAAAAGTAAAGAAGATAATCCTGTCTGACAAAGACAGAAAAATGATCGTCGTGTCGGCTTTGGGAAAAGATACCAAGGAAAACAACAAGGCCACTGATCTTCTCTATCTTACTTTCCAGCACCTAAAATATCATGTTGATGCCAAACCGCTTTTTGACACGATCAGGAAAAGATATCTGACTATCGAAAAAGAACTCAATCTGTCTCTCGGCCTGGAAAAAGAATTTGATTCCTTCTGGGAGAGAATCAAAAAAGAAGAAATCACTGAAGAGGAACTCGTATCCAGAGGCGAATATTTCTCAGCCAAACTGATGGCGGCATATTTAGGTTTTGATTTTGTCGACAGCATCGACTTGATTCATTTTGATTATGACGGAAGAATAAAAGAAAAAGAAACCTGTGACTCCATCTATGAAAGCAGTCTGAAACATTCGCATATGGTAGTTCCAGGTTTCTATGGTTCTTATCCAAATAAAAAAGTCTGCCTCTTCTCAAGAGGAGGATCGGATATCACCGGGTCTTATCTGGCCAAAGGAACAAAAGCCGGCTTATATGAAAACTTCACCGATGTCTCAGGCTTCTTTATGGCTGATCCAAGGATCATCGATAATCCAAGAAGAATATCCCAAGTCACCTATGATGAACTGAGAGAACTTTCCTATATGGGAGCCTCTGTCATTCACGAAGAGACTATTCTTCCTTTGATGGAAGATAAAATTCCTTTAGTAATCCTCAACACCAATCATCCTGAAGAAGGAGGTACGTTGATTCAGAAAACAACCAAGAACAGACAGCACCTGATTACCGGAATAACTGGCAAAAAGGGATTCATCGCCCTGACCTTTGTCAAACAGAAAAGCATCGACAAATTATCAGTGATAATGAGCGTTTTAAAAGTATTTGAGCAATTCCATATACCCTTAGAACACATACCCACCTCCATCGACAGCTTCACCATCGTAGTTGAAAAGTCTTCTCTTGAAGGAAGATATTATGATGTCATTGCCGAACTTAAAAAGATTCCTTCCATACTCTCAATTGCAGAAGATGATGATCTGGCACTTCTGGCAGTTGTCGGCGGAAACATGGTTAAAAAATCAGGAACCAGCGGAAGAATACTGTCGGTCTTCGGAGAAGAAAATATCAATATCAAAATGATTGATCAGGGTGTTGAAGAGTTTAACATCATCATCGGAGTATCAAATAAGAACTTTGATAAATCAATCAAGGCCCTATATGATAGATTCGCACACGAAAAAATAGTAAACGACTGACAATGATGCTGATATATCTTTTATATTATAAAGAAGCATTTCAATACGTCTGATAGAAGTTTACATCTATTGTTGCCTTTAGCGAACAACAAATTACTTGTGTACGAAAACAACACTTTTCCAGATAAGCACTAGAATTTATTGTGCTAGAAAACTAAAAGAAAGATACCACAGAACTTATATTATATCCTATTCTTCAAAACTCAATTTCAACTAAAGAGAATGCACATAATCAAGGGGACTCTTTTTTGAAATGTTGATTATTGGCATAAAACTACTCAAAAAAGAAACTGCCAAACCCATGGCAAAGAGAATAACAATCTCTTTTATTTTAGGAATTATAATCATAATTGTGAAGCCCAAGGAATTGGATAAGTGCAGATTCATGATAAAAGACACCAGATAAAGAAGAATTATCGAAAGGACAATACTCATTATAGTAAGAAGAAAGCCTTCAATCAGAACCAATGAATATACTTCTCTAGATGAAGAACCCATCGATCTCAATATTCCTATTGTCTTTTCCTTTTCTTCTGCACTACTTGCAATATAGCTTCCAAGTAGCACTACACTAAAGACTGACAGGGAAACACTTACCCAGATAAAAATTGTTGAAAGAGTTGAAGTAGAAGCAGAAACCATATTTATCTTTTCTATCATATTGCCAACAAGACTTAAAGAATACAGGCCTGTTTGTCCATCAATCATAGTAAGCAAAGCAGAAAACTCATCTCTCTTATGACTATTGGGGGAGATGGCCTGACTATAATACATTTCTTCATAATTGCCGGTTTTGGAAATAATATCCTCCGTTGCAACCACTTTTCCTCTTTTAGAGATGTTAAGTCCTAAGCCAATATCTATTCCAGCTACTTTTTCTTTCAAATCAAAAAGTGAATTATATCCGTTATCCTGGATAGTAAACTGCAGATCTGACTCGGGAAAAAGAATTAGGCGGTATTTAACCAGGTATTTTGAGAGTATTTCTTTTTTG
>Ga0172378_10003000_pt1 | contig 15849 bp, 12 predicted proteins | sample GrowelOW332metaG_FD_119755 | JGI IMG/M metagenome (GOLD analysis project Ga0172378, IMG submission 119755) | Groundwater microbial communities from an aquifer near a municipal landfill in Southern Ontario, Canada - Pumphouse #3_1 metaG | ecosystem: Environmental > Aquatic > Deep subsurface >... | reverse complement strand
GTATGGAAATAAATACCAAGTAGGTCTGTTTCTCGGATATAGCAAAAACTTAGGTTCAGATAAAGATTTAGTTGACGATGAGGAAAATGTATATGTGATGGGATTCCCTAATTTGGATCAAGTTTATCGCATCGCACCTCAAGTGTCCTATAATTTGAAGCATTGGACATTCGGTGTGGAGTATGAGCGAACGACCGCCTCTTACGGAACAATGGACCTAGACGGAAAGGTAAAAAACACACATGATGTGACTAACAACCGAATAGTAGGAGTGATGATGTATCTCTTCTAGAGAGGTATCCATAATCAGAAAGCAGGGCGTAATCTTAATGAGACTACGCCCTGCTTGCATTTCAGATTTCGTCTATTCTTGCCCTGTCACCTGTTTATATTCCGTGAGTTTGGCATAATAAGAAATCAAAGATTCGGTATAGCTGTTTCTGCTTTTTTGTAATTGGGTTTGTGCGTCAAGCAGGTCGGAGAGTGTTAACGTACCGGCAGAGAAATAGTCGTTGCTCAATCTAAAGTTTTCTTCAGCTACCGCAACAGATTCCTTGTTGATTGCTATCTGATCGTAAGCTTCGGTCAGTTCGTTATATACTTTCCAAATCTGTATTAGTAGCATTTCTTCTCCATCTTGTCTTTGATATCCCGCTATTTTTATTTTTGCTTCTTGCGCACGTATGGCATGAGAGGCTCCCCACCAGTCGCTTATGGGAACTTTGACGGTGGCAAATAGCCTACCCAATGATTGTTTTTCGTTGGTGAAGTCTTCCATCATATTATCGTAAATCCAAGCTGCACCTATACCCACAGTAGGCAGATAACTACCCACCTTCATTTTCTTTTGCAAAGCTACGGCCTCTACGTTCTTATTTAATAATTTCATCTCAATGCGGTTGTCTATCGCATTTTTCGGATCCAAGAAAAGGTTCTCCGGAGCCACATGCTGATAGACAATCATTGTGTCTATGCGAAAATTGTCGGCCGGAATACCTATCTGTTGAGCCAGTAGCAGTTGTAGGATATTCTGTCCATGCAAGATCTTCGTCATTCCATTCCTTATTTCGTTTTGTTTCAGTTGGATGTTCAGCAAATCGGTTTTATTACAGAGTCCTGCATTATAGGCATTCTGTACATCTAATGTTATACTTATCAATTGCTTGTCTAACATTTCCAATGTTTTAGCTTTTTCATGGAGGGTAATTAGATTATAGAAATATTGTTCCGTTTGTAGTGCGATGTCATTGCCGTTTTTTTGTTGCTGAAGCGCACTTACTTCCATACCAACACCCGCTAGTTTGTTGGCATTAACGATTTGTCCGCCAGCATATACAGGTTGTACGGCCATTACCATTCCTGCATAGCCATCTTTTATTCCGGACACCGGTATGGGCGCCGGCAATAGACCCGGCATCTCCAAATCCATGTCGATTAATGGGGTGGAAGTCCGAAAATAGGAACCAGAGGCACTTATGTTCGGAAAATATTTAGTGAAAGCCTCTTTCTTTACCTCGTGAGCAGCCATATATTCAATTTGCGCTTGTTTGGCTTTAAGGTTGTTTTTAGCGGCCAAATCTTTACATTGTTCCAATGTCAGAGTCTCTTGAGCGACAAGAGAGGTGGGTAATGCAAGTATAGCCAAATATATCAATAATCTATATCTCATATTATTAGTTATTTATGTTTAAAGTAAGGAATGAAAAAACTTTATTTTCACTCCTTACTTTTCTGATGTTTACTCTTTGAAGAAAATCCAGTATAAGATTGGTAATAGCGTGATGATAATAGCAAACGATACGAGTGTACCGAAGAATATGACGGCACCCATAGGTCCCCACATCGAACTACCTCCGATAAGCATTGGCAAAACGCCCATGGATGCCGCCGCACTGGTTAAGAAGATGGGTCTCATTCTTCGTTGGGCAGCTTCTTTTATCGCATCGAATACACTCATTTTGTTTGCGTTCCGCAAATTTTCCGCATAATCTACCATGATAATTCCGTTTCTAGTTAGAATTCCCATAAGGCTAACAAAGCCCAATACAGCGGTAAGACTCATTTCGTATCCGGAGATTCCGATACCTATAGCACCTCCTGGAATACAGAATGTCATACATACAATGATAAGTAACGCGAGTTTTATCTTTTTGAAATGCCATAACAGTACGAAAAATATGATGAAGATGGCACTGATAAGTCCGCCGACTATTTGAGGAATATTTTCCGAGTCTTTCTCTTCTGCGCCTCCGAAAGTTAGTGTAACACCGTCCGGCAACTCCATATTGTCCAATACATCATGCACTCTCTTTGTCTCGTTCGTTAAGTTTACATTTCGGTTCACATCTGCCGTGACAGAAAGCGTTCTGACTCCATTCCTTCTTACTATTTGTCCAATGTTCCATTCCGCATTGGCGCTGGCTATCTGCCTCAGAGGCACTCTGTTTCCAGGAATGACGGAAGGTAGATAAGTGTTATTGAGGTCATCTATGTTTTGCATTCCGCTCTTTGTATTTTTTAGAACGACACCTATGGAATAGTCATTTTCCCAAACATTAGTAACCGGAAGACCGCTGCTGAACTGACTGGCTAAGCCTAAAGATGCCATTGCTTTAGTGATGCCAAGGCGGGTAGCTTCATCATCGTTCATCTTAATGGAAATACCGGGCATCTTCTCTAAAAAATTGGTGCGGACAAGTGACAAGTTATCCATGCCTATCATACGAGCGACAACAAGATCTCCCGCTTTTTGCAAACTATCCAGATTTTCTCCCGCTAAGCGTATTTCGATAGGATAAATAGCATCACTGTATTCCAACTGTTTGAATCTTATCTTTGCTTCCGGAAAGTAGTCGGTATAGATGGGAGCATATTTGTCCAAAAGGGATATGGTCTCTTCGTTACTACCTGTATTGACAATGAATTGAGCGAAGTTGAAACCGCCCATACTAGGCGCATAGGTGGTGTGGAAACGTGGTGATCCGCAACCAATAAAGGAGGTGATGGATTTTACCTTCGGGTCTTTTTTCAAGATATTCTCCATGCTATCTGCTACCAAAGCCGTTTTCTCTATGGCAGTTCCTTCGGGCAAAGTTATCTCTATGGCAAACTGATCCCTTTCTGCGATGGGCATCAACTTTTGTGGCAATATGGTAAATAATAGTCCACCTCCCACAATAACCAATATGCCGAATGCAATCGTGCTCTTAGGATAATGGAAACAAAAGGCTAGAACCTTATTATAACATCCTTGAAAAACATCCAAGAATGACAGTTTCCCTTCCTTCTGTTTTATTCCTGACCGGATATAATAATATTGCATATACGGAATTATCAGGACAGCCACCAGTAAAGAGAAAAACAGGACAATGGAGATAGCTATCGGGAATGAGAATACGAAGTCATGGAACATGCCTTTCATGGTGATTAGAAAAGGAAAGAACGTAAGACTGATAGCCAAAGTTGCACTAATGATAGAATTCAGAAATTCTTTCGCACTACTGGCTGCCGCATGCCATCGACTCATTCCTTGTTCCAATTTTTCCACATAGCAATCGATGATGACTATTGAATTGTCCACAATCATACCTAACGTGACAATCAATGCTGCCAGCGTTACCGTATTCAATTCCAATCCAAAGAGATAGAAGAAGCCTAATGAGATAAATATTGTGATAGGGATGGAACTAGCTGCAACTGCCGCAATCTTGAACGGCATCAATAGCATGATGACAATCACAACAGCAAGAATGGCGATCAGTAATTCTTCCAGAAAATGAAAGATGGAGTCGCCTACTACTTTACTTTGGTCCGTAATCTTATAGAGGTTGACTTCTTCTGGCAACTCGTATTTGTAATCGTCAAGAATCTTGTTGACCTCATCGCCAAACTGAACAATATTGTTGCCTGGATTCATCTCTATGGAGAGCATCACACACTTCTTTCCGTTGCTTTTTATATAGGAGTCCGCACTTGGATATTCGCGTACAACGGTGGCAATATCTTTTAGTCTGACTATATGTCCGGCAGGGTCAGAATAGACAATCTGATTGGCGATATCCAACTCGGTCATATAGTTTTGTTTGATGTATAGTGGCGCTACTATCTTTTGATTGTCCAAAGAACCACTCATGGCTGTAAATCCTTGAGCAAAAATGGCAGCGTTCAGGGATCCGGAACCTATGCCGTACGTAGCGGTTTTATTAGGATCAAGATATACGCTAATCTGTTCTTTCTGAACTCCGTATCGACGCACATTCCCCAATTCGGGAATCTTTCTCAGCCGGTCTTCCATTTCATCGAGATATCCGTTCATTTCCCGGTAGGTCTTCTGTTCGCTTTCGAGGGCGATTAACAAGGCTGATGTTTCTCCGAAATCATCATTGACCACTACTGCCAATACGCCCGATGGCAGCTGAGATTTAAAGTTATCCATCCCATGTCTGAACTTGCTCCAAAATTCGTCTTTGTTGTTGATATTGTCATTCAGTTCAATGAAGAAAAACGCCATTCCGTCCTTGGACTGTGAATAAGTTTTCTCTTTCTTTATCTCTTTGAAAGTCCAAAGAAAACGTTCTACAGGTTTGGTAACCTGAGATTCTATGTCTTCGGCATTCACACCAGGATATATCACCGCCACAACTCCTTGGCGAATAGTGAAACTTGGAAATTCGTTTTTTGGCATATCGTTCAACGCCCATATTCCGAATATTATCAATAGGCTACATATCAGCAGGATGGGCTGCCTATAATGCATGGCGGTCTCGATGAAACCTTCTTTGATTCTTTTACTCATAACTCTTTGGTTTTAGTTCCTTCACTTACTTTATTTTGCCCTTCAATGATAACCTTATCGCCTACATTCAGACCTTCTGTCACCATGACACCTTGGGAGGTTAGGTCACCTATTTGAATTACTCTCTTCTTAGCCATCCCGTTTTCTGTTGTCCAAACAAAATGGGTCCCGTCAAATGCCAGCTCAACGGCTTGCTGCGGGATAATGTAGGCATAGCCCTGGTCTTTATCTGTTTTTCTCAAAATTTGACAGACCATTCCAGGCATCAATTCCCCATTATTGTTGGAAACTGTAAGTTTGACCTCATAGGTATGAGACAATGGATTGGCAATGATTCCTTTGATATCCACTAGACCTATAAACCTTTTGTTGTTCAACGCACTGACACTAAATTCAAATTTCTGTCCATTACGCATGGATGAGATTTCTCCTTCCGGTATCGGAATTTTCACATAGACGTTCTGTGTCTGCACCAATTTTATGATGGGAATGCCAGGCATTACATTTTGCCCGGGTTTCACCGAACACTCGGACACCATGCCGGATATTGGAGCAATAAGTACACAGTCGTCCAAGTTTTTCTTAGCCATCTGTTCCATAGCCTCAGCTTGTTCCAATTTAGACTGGACTTCTACATATTTGATTTCCGCCAGACTGCCTTTGTCATATAATTCCTTCATCCTTCTAAAGGCATCTTCTGCTTGTGTTAATGTTGATTTAGCGGCCAAATATGTATTTTGAAAATTAGTCTTGTCTATGCTTGCCAACACTTGACCTTTTTTGACAGACTGACCTTCGTTCACCACTACATTTTGTAAGGTACCCATGACGGGGAAACTGAGTGATACAGCGGACGATTCTTCCACCGTTCCCACATAGCTTGTTTCCTGCTTATTGGCATATCCGCAGATTGTTTGTGTTTTGACAGGAACGATCCTATCCATCTTCGTTTTTTCCTTAACGTTGCAGCTAGTTAGGGATAGAATGGCGACGACGTAAATTAAATTTCTTTTCATGTTTTCTTTTTTTGATATTTTCAGATTCTATTTGAAGTGCAAAGTTTTATAGAAAAAGGTGAGGTTGAAAGTCCTAATCAAAGCCACTATTGTTCTATTTCGAACCAAATGAAGAAAAATGAATGAAATTATCTTACTTTTATGGTCAAATAAGAGTTTATATATATGATATTTATGGAAAAAGATAAAATAGTATTGAAACAAAATGATGTTCAGAATGCTTTTGATATTTTCAAAATATTGAACAATAACACTTTAGACGTTTTCGGTCAATATGTCATACAAGAAAATGATATTATATTCACTAAAAATTTTCGTTCAGTTCCTGTTTTTGAATATCCGTTGCGTATAGATGCCTATATTTTAGTCCTATGTCTGAATGGAAGTATAGATTTGGATATCAATTTAAAGTTGTATCATTTAGTTCCAAATATGGCAGTTATTTTGGAACCCAAACAGTTGGTGTTTCACCATAATAATCACTCTGATGACTTTGATGCCATCTGTTGCATCATTTCGCCGAGTTTTGTCACCGACTTGGCTGCCGGACTTCCTATGCTGTGGCTGCAAAATCCGATATTGAACATGACGGACGAATGGAAAAATAGGTTTCTTTTGTATTGGAATGTCATCTTCCATAAAATTAAAGATCCTAATCTTCGATACAAAAAGGAGATTCTAAAAAACATGTTTAAAATTTGGATTTATGAGATGTTGAATATGTTCGAATCTAATCTGACGTTGACAAACGCCAAACCAAAAACAAGGAAAGATGAAATAGTCATATCATTCATCAAGTTGGTTGGTCAGGATTTTATGATAGATAGGAGTGTGGGATATTATGCGGACAAATTATGCATCACACCCAAGCATCTTTCTAAAACGATGAATGAGATACGGGGCATCACCGCTAGCGAATATATTGATACATATATAATATTGGAGGCCAAATCGCAGCTGAAGTTTACCAATAGGAGTATTAAGGAAATCTGTAATGATTTGAATTTCGCAAATCAGTCGTTTTTCGGTAAATTTTTCAAACATCACACGGGATTATCTCCATTACAGTATAGGGAGAAAGTTTGAATAGAAATTCAGAAAGACACATATAGAGTTTGTATCAAATATAGGAAATAGCTTGTTAAAGTTCAAGACGTCTTGTGTATATTATTTCATGGGTTGTATTGTTAGCAACAATATTCTAAATGGAAGTAGGAAGAGGTATCGGTAGGCGGAATTTCGCCTTTAGCCGAGGATGAAGGGAGGTGCGTGCCGTAACTCCTGAAAAAGCGGGCGACGGCACAGGCATCCAAGTCATTCTTTGACGATTACTAAAAAAAGCCGCGGTTAATTTATTAACCGCGGCTTTTTCTGCTTCTATTTCAGCCATTCGGCTATTTTTTCGGCGCAACTTTCGCCATCCATTGCCGAAGATGTTATTCCGCCTGCATATCCCGCCCCTTCACCGCAAGGGTAGAGGCCTTTTATGCTGATATGTTGCAGTGTCTCTTCGTCACGGGATATTCGAATAGGAGAGGATGTCCTCGACTCCACACCGATGATAATGGCATCGTTGGTGACAAATCCCTTCATCTTTTTATCGAAATCTTGGAATCCTTCCCTCAGCCGTTTGCCTATGAACTCAGGCATCCAGAGGTGCATGGGCGAAGCCACGATGCCGGGAAGGTAGGATGTCTCCGGCAAATCAAAGGAGAGCTTCCCTTTTACGAAGTCGGCAAGACGCTGGGCGGGTGCTATGGCATTTCCACCTCCATTTTTAAATGCCAGATGTTCAAACTCCTGCTGGAATCGAAGTCCAGCCATCACGCCATGGTCTTTATATGTCTCCAGATCTTCGGGCTGAATCTCGACAACGATAGCAGAATTAGCAAATTTCCAGTTTCTGTTGGCGGGAGACATACCATTGACTACCGTCTCTTTCTCGCAAGTGGACGCCGGTACGATGAATCCACCCGGACACATACAGAAAGAGTAGACTCCACGTCCGTCAGCCTGCGTCACTAGACTATAGGATGCGGCAGGAAGATATTCGCCCCTTTCGCTAGCATGATATTGTATCTTGTCTATGAGCCCTTGTGGATGTTCCACTCGCACACCCATGGCAAAGCCTTTTGCCTCCATTGCTATGCCTTTATCTTGCAGCATCTCATATACGTCTCTCGCAGAATGTCCGGTAGCTAGAATGACGGCTTGAGCATGCAGTTCCTTTCCGTCAGACAGTTGTACTCCCTCCATCTTGCCATCGTTGATAATAAGACTCGTCATTTTTGTCTCAAAATGAACTTCACCTCCGTGTCTCAGAATGGTTTCCCGCATGTTCTTGATGATGACGGGAAGTTTGTCCGTTCCAATATGCGGATGGGCTTCGAAAAGGATGGAGTCTTGCGCTCCGTGTTGATGAAAATTGAGCAGTATTCGAGAACAATCCTTTTTCTTCTTTAATCTGGTGTAAAGTTTTCCGTCGGAGAAGGTTCCGGCTCCACCTTCGCCAAAGCAATAGTTGGACTCCGAGTTCAGACTTTTGTTTTGGTTGAGTAGGGCGATGTCCTTTTTTCGTTCGCTGACCTCTTTACCTCGTTCTATGATGATTGGTTTTATGCCAAGTTCTATTAATCGAAGAGCGGCAAACAGACCTGCAGGTCCGGCACCCACGATAATAACCTCCGTTTTTCCGGTCACTTCTTGGTATTTGAACGGGTAGGATACGGCTTCCGGTGTTGATTTTTCTGTATAGACATTGACGGCCAAGTTTATCTTTACCTGCACTTTAGAACGTGCGTCAATGGATTTTCTGACAATTTGTATAGTATTTATTTTGTGAGGGTCTACTTTGATCTTCTCGCCGACTATTTCTTTCAACAAATTCTCTACGCAAGCCTGTTTAGGCAAAACGGTGAGTTGTATGTTATTGTATATCATTCAGTTTTTGTGTTTTTAAATTCGAAACAAAGGTAATAAAAGAAATCCAAGCTGGAGATCTTTCCCTTGTCTATAATAGTTCGTAGCTGTTTATTTGTACGGGAGCATCGAGCGATTTGAGAACCCGTTCCATCAGGATGCCTTCTCTGTTGTCGTATTCGTACCCGAACGTGGCACGCATACCCATCTGTATGAATTGGACAGCCCGATCCAAAGCGATGGGCAGGCTGTCGCCTTGAAGTAGAGCCCCTGTGATGATGCTAGTGAATATGTCGCCGGTACCGGGGTAGTGCGTAGGCAGGTAGTTGGTCGATACCTTCCAAAAACGGCCTGTACTTTTATTATATGCCACGACATACGTCTTTTTAGGGTCGTCCTTCTCCAAAACGCTAGTTACAATCACGATATCAGGGCCGCTTTCTGACATTAGGACAAGATTGCTTTTCAGTTCTTCGATGGAGAGATAAGGACAGAACGGCTTGTCTAGCAGAAGGAACATCTCTGTCAGATTAGGGGTAATGACATCCGCGTATTTAATCAACCGTCGCATCTGCGTCACCATGTCTGAGTGTAGTGCAGGATATAGGTTGCCGTTGTCTCCTAAAACGGGATCTACAACTATCAGTTGTTCGCTATGCTGGAATGTTTGGATAAACTCCTCCACGATGGCGACTTGTCTGGGCGAACCAAGATAACCGGAATAGATGCCGTCAAACTCTATGTCGAGGTTTTTCCATTGTTGGATAAAAAGAGGCATCTGGTCTGTCAGGTCCAAAAAGCTGAAATCCGGATATTGGGTATGGGAAGACAGGACTGCAGTTGGCAACGGGAATGTCTGAAAGCCCATGGTTGAAAGAATAGGAATGACTACGTTTAGCGATACCCGTCCGCAGCCGGAGAGGTCGTGGATGGCAGCTACTTTTTTTACCCTGTTGCGCATATTTTAGTCTGATTAGAAATTCGAAAAATTAAGAAATACAATCACATACCCATTAGGGCATGTTCGTTCAGAAATTCCTGAAACTTATCTTTATAAGAATCGGAAATCGGTATATATTGTTTGCCAAATACAATGCGGTTTCGCTCTATCACCTTGATTTTTTCAGGCTGAACGATGAACGAGCGGTGAACCCGGATAAATTTATCCTCGGGCAACTGGTCTTCCAACGATTTCATGCTCATCAGCGATAGTATAGGATTTGGTTCGTTTTCCAGATGTATCTTCACATAATCTTTCAGACCTTCGATGTAAAGTATGTTTTTCAACTCGATCTGCATCAGTTTGTAGTCTGTTTTCACGAAGATGCTTTTTTTCTCCTTTCCTATTTCTGCCGGAGTCGTTTTGGCGCTATTGGTAAGTTCGAACCATTGCAAAGCTTTGTTGGCGGCTTGTAGAAAATCCGGATAACTGATGGGCTTCAGGAGATAATCCAATGCATTGACCTTAAATCCATCTACCGCATATTGTTCGAAAGCGGTCGTGAAGATTATTTTTGATTTATCACCTCCAATCATCTTGGAAAATTCAAGACCATTAAGATCCGGCATTTGGATATCTATGAAAATGACATCCGGTTTCGTCTCGTTCAGTTCTGCCATGGCCTTTACAGCACTGCTATATTTGCCGCAGAGCGAGAGAAAATCAGTTTTTGTCACATAACCCTCCATCAGACCCAAGGCTAGCGGTTCGTCATCTATGATTATACATTTAAGTTCCATATGTTTCTTATTGGCTTATGTTTAATAAAATGATATTGGTTTATAATCCATCTGTGTCAGTCCTATTGTCACGAAGCGTAGAGTGTTAGTTTTGCCATATATTTGTCATTTTCAACGCCTACCGTGAAGGAGTGCCTATTGGGATAGAGTAGCTCCAATCGTCTTCTGAGGTTTTCAAGGCCAATTCCCGAACCACTTTTGTCTTCCTTGTCCTTGGGCATATAACTGTTTTCTATTTCGCAGATGATGAGGTTGTTGTCTTCTACCTTTAGACGTATGTTGACGAACGATTCGTCTTGGCTACCTACTCCGTGTTTGAATGCGTTTTCTATCAAAGAGATAAATAGGAGTGGGGCCAACTCTATCTGGGGGTTGCGTGAAATGTCGATATCCTCTTTTACCGTAACATTCTCCGGCAACCGTAGTTTCATCAGAGAGATGTAATTGTTGATGAAGTCCACCTCCTTCTGCAGCGGCACATTCTTCTGGTTGTCATCATAAAGCACATACCTTAGCATCTTACTGAGTTCAAGGACCGCTTGCTGCGACTTTTCCTGACTGATGGCGATGAGTGCGTAGATGTTATTCAGTGTGTTGAAAAGGAAATGTGGATTGAGTTGGCTTTTTAGGTTTTTCAGTTCGGCTTCCGAGCGTTGCCTTTCCAGCTCTTGTCGTTGAGCTTCGGCATTGTACCAATAGTAGCTACCTTTGATTGCCACGCTGATAGCCACGGTAAAGAAGAGGGTAAGCATATCTCTCAGAGTGAAAAGAATGTCCATCAGCAGCTTCTTCTGGTACATGACCATATGACTTTTATGGGGGAAGAGCATGGCTTCGTGCAGAAAGTGCATAATGATACCGATAGATACAATGAGAATGATGTTGTAGACGATGAATGTACGAATCTTTTTGCCGAACAGATACTCCTCAATAAGATATAGGTAGTTGATATAGAATATGATCAGAAAGGCGCATGGTACAATGCAAAACCTCAGATAACCTATTATGCTACCATCTATATTCTCTTTTCTTATAAAAAAGAAAGGGAAGACGAACATGATCATCCAAGCTATGATATGGATAAACATGTGGATTCTTTTTTTATCTGTTGTAAAAATCATCGTTTTATCTGATTTTTATTTATTATCAAATCAACATATATAGGCAGATGGTCGCTGAACCCGTTAGCGAACAGAGTGCCAAGAAAAGCCCGTTTGGGAGCATAGTCTGTTTTGTCCTCCTTCAATAAGAACCTTTCGTTGCAGATACCCACATACTGTACGTCCGTATAGAGGGATGATTTCTTGTCCATCATCTTGCCAGAGAGTATCCATTGGTCTAGCATTCCCCATTTTCCTTCAAATTTGTGGGATCCCAACGTTTCGTTACCGTCAAACTGGTAACAGAGATTGTACAAGGAGTCGTTGCAGACCTTTTTCCATCTGTTTTTGCAACCCAATCCAACAGTGAGACTCTCGTTGGTGGGATAGTCGTTAAAATCACCCATGATGATTATTCTAGCCTCAGAATTAAACCCCAGCAGGCTGTCAGTCGTCTGTCGGAGTACGGCAGCCACCTTCATACGTTTGTCTTCCGATTCCAATTCGCCTCCATATCTGGAAGGCCAATGGTTGACGAAAATATGGAGAGTATCTCCTGTTTCTTTTATGACACCGGAAGCATATAAGATGTCTCGGGTAGGGCGGTCGCCGATATCTACGTGCAGAAACTTCTGCGATAGCAGTTTAAACTTGTCTGGTTGATAAAGCATAGCCACATCGACACCTCGCCTGTCCGGCGAGTCCTTATGTACGTACTTGTATTTTGCATATTGCAGAGGAGTAGAGTTGATGAGGTCGTTGACCACTGTTGCATTCTCCACTTCGCAAAGGCCTACGATGATAGGAGTGTCCCAACCGCCTGCGGCCATGATGGCCTTCGAGAGGTTGGATAGTTTAGTCTTGTATTTTTTATCCGTCCATTGGTGGTCACCTTCGGGTGTGAAGGAGTCATCGTCTGTGAGCGGGTCGTTTTGGCAGTCAAATAAATTCTCCAGATTATAGCTGATCATACGAAGTCTATGTTCTTGTGCCACAAGAGAGAAAAATGGGCACAAGAGACTACTGATGGTGACAATATAGAGAAAACCCTTTTTCAAAAGGAGAAAGATTTTAATTTTCGGAAGTTATAGCCGGCTGCCATTCGTATGCGCCAATATCCGGCAAATTATTCTGGTTTCTGTCTCTTCCTGCTTTGTCCGCATTACACTCCGGATAGAGATTCAGGACCTCAACATCGGCCTTATTGATGGCGGCAGAGAGAGAGTCTATGCTATAGTCGTATTCATATTCCGTATGGTTTATCAACTTAAAGAGAGGGTCTTCATTCCATATTACCTTTGAAAATCTTTCATTGCTGATAAACGAATTGTCTGAATATACGTATTTTATTAAACAAGAATTAAAGTGATAGTTGAAGTTTTCGTCACTATCTTCACCCTCTAAATCCATCTCCTGTTGGTAAGTTCCGTAAATAATGCAGTTGTTGAAATCTGCTTTCACCAGCGGAATGATAGGTTCTTTCGTGTAATACTCTTTATTCAAAAGCATCACCGCACTGTGATATCTACTGTTTTTCGGAAAATTAGCTATCGTGCAATGGTTGAACAGATAGTCGCCGCCCTCCAACATTACGCACGCATTCAAGCTATTGGATATAACTGTATTATAGGCATACACCTTAGCGTTGGTAGCTTTAAGGGCAACGCCTTTCGTGTTGTGTATGGTAGAGTTGGCAAGGATTAGCTTGTAGACATCCGGCTTCAACTCAGAAGAGTCCATTCGAATCCCGAAATCAGAGCTTCTGATGACTGCACCCTCCATCTTGTTGCCGTAGCTTTCTTTGGAGAAGATGATGCCTCCCCATTGACCTACAATCTTGTCGTATGGTATGTTATCATAAATGTAGTCTGTCCTATGTCCTCTGAACAGAACAGGATAGTGAATGTCGCCCAAAACTTTCAGAACGCCATTGACTTTCATGCAAGCGTTAGTATAAAAGTAGATTTTCGTCCCTGCATCGATTGTCAACGTTGCATTTTCATCTACGCACAAAGTGTCGTATATAAGATATGGCTTGTCGTTGGTCCAATGTGTATCTTCTTCTATTTTTGTGTTTCTCTGCAAATGGACATCCTGTCCGTATGTACAGAGTTTGACGTTTTGCACATTTCCATTGTATCTGAAGACAAGTGAATCTAAGATGAATAGGGGTGCGTTCTGACCTATTCCATTCAGTCTAGCCTGCACAAAAATATAGATGCTGTCGTTAGCCCTTATCTCGATATTATTGAATGTAGTTCCACTTTGTCCGTTCACATTTATTTGAAAGCATTTAAATCCTGATTCCAAGCTTATTGCATCTATGCGAATATTCTCTGATGTTTTATTATATACCATTATTCGCTTAGTAGAAGTCAATATATTGGAAAATATGGTATCGAAAGAAATGGTGTCGGTAGAGAGTGTCAATTGATAAGATGCATCGGAAGTGAAATCATCATCTTCGCACGAAATCAGCAAGCACGAAAAAAAAGAAAAAAGCACTGCTATGGGAAAAAACTTATTCATCTATTTTTTGAGTTAAATATGAATTGATGTTTAAGCATCTATTTACAAAGATAATTCTTTTTGTCAGACAAATTGACGAATATGATTGTAAATTCATTAGAAAGACGTACTTTTGTCCCGTAAAAAAACAGAAAGGAAAGATATCCGATGAATGTCTTTTTCCTTCGAATTACAAAATCTAATGAAACAGCAGATTTGTCAGTTTATACTGAAGACAATAGGTTGGAAAGCCTCATTGAAGGTAGAGATACCCAATAAATGTGTTTTTTGCGTGGCTCCTCATACCAGCAATTATGATTTTTTGGTGGGCAAGGTGATGTTTTGCGCAATTGGAGGTAAAAGGCCATCGTTTCTTATCAAAAGGGAATGGTTTAAATTTCCGTTCAACTTGTTTTTTGGTCCGATAGGTGGCATTCCTGTAGATCGCGGACGAAAGACATCTTTGGTGGAGCAGATTGTGGAACAGTACCAAAAGAGAGATAAATTCCAGTTGGCCATCACACCGGAAGGCACCAGAAAAGCAAATCCAAATTGGAAAATGGGATTTTATTATATAGCGAAGAAGGCAAATGTTCCCATTCTTCTGACTTACATAGATTACGAGAAGAAAATGGCCGGTATCGACCGGATTTTCTGGCCAACGGATAACGAGACGGAGGACATTAAGCAGATAAAGCTTTACTTTAAGAATTTCAAAGGTCGCAATCCGGAAGGTTTTACGATAGGAAAGATATAAAACATGTTTTTATACGAATAAAGAGCAGATAATCTATTAAAAAATAGAGATTGTTTGCTTTTTTTATGTCACAATAGATAGAAAATAATGAAAATCGCTTTATTTCAATATGATATAGTTTGGAAAGATAAGGAGGATAATCTTCGAAAATTGGAAACTCAACTAAAAAATGGGATAGATGCAGATCTGCTAATCCTTCCTGAAATGTTCAGTACGGGGTTCTGTATGGAGCCAGAATCGCTCGCCGAGGGAAACGAAGGAAACACCATGTCGTTTCTTAGGTGTCTGTCCGAACGTTATCAAACAGCTCTGTGTGGTAGTTTTGTTGCCGAAGAAGGCGGAAAATATTATAATAGAGCTTTTTTCGTCATGCCTTCGGGCAAAATATTTTATTATGACAAGCGTCATCTTTTCTTGATGGGACAGGAAGGTGACAGATACACAGCCGGCGACAAACGGATTATTGTGAATTATAAAGGATGGAATATATGTTTGATGATCTGTTTTGATTTACGTTTTCCTGTTTGGTCTAGAAATGTAGACAACGCTTATGATCTGTTGATTTATGTGGCAAATTGGCCTACTTCGAGAATATCGTCATGGAATGCATTATTGCCGGCTAGAGGCATCGAAAATTTGGCTTATGTGTGTGGGGTCAATCGAGTGGGAGAGGACGGCCTTAATTATGAGCATAACGGAGATTCTTCTGTTTATGATTATAAGGGTAAACAACTACTTCGATTAGAAAACGGGGAGGAGCATGTGGCTGTGGTAGATCTATCTAAGGAAAAATTAGATGAGTTTAGAAAGAAATTCCCGGTTTTTTGTAGTGCTGACCGATTTGAAATAAAATAGAAACGCCCGATCTTAACGATTAAACGTTTCTATTTCTTTTATACTTAGTCCTGTTATTTTACTGATGGTGTCAGCAGACAGTCCCATCTCTTTCATCGTCTTCGCATTCCTCAACTTTTCCTCAATAATTCCCTTTTCAATTCCTTCTGCCAATCCTTC
>Ga0172378_10002997_pt1 | contig 15858 bp, 12 predicted proteins | sample GrowelOW332metaG_FD_119755 | JGI IMG/M metagenome (GOLD analysis project Ga0172378, IMG submission 119755) | Groundwater microbial communities from an aquifer near a municipal landfill in Southern Ontario, Canada - Pumphouse #3_1 metaG | ecosystem: Environmental > Aquatic > Deep subsurface >... | reverse complement strand
CTTGTTTGTCAAGATATGCCTGCTGAGCTTCCGGAGAATTAATCCATTCATTATAACCTCTCGCCTGATCCTTGGTCAGTTTTTTATGATTTCCCTGACTTGTATATAATAAGTTTTTATTGTTGTCTATTCTAAATGTATCATAAATATCCTTCCCTGTCTGTCCTATATTCTCCATAAATCTATCAAGTCTTGCTCTCTTTCTTGCCGTTGCGTCATCCCAAACCTGTTGTCTCATCTTTGCCGATTCTACAAGCATCTGAGCTCTTGCCTTGTCTGCTTCAAGATTTCCTTGTTGAGCTTTCAAATCCGACTCTGCATTATATTGATTTATTCCTAAATTATATTTAGCATAATTCATTCTTTGGTCATTATCGAATTTATCTGCAGTTAAAAGCAGATCCCCTATTTTCCCCTGATGAGCTAAATCTCCAGCAGCTATATTTGCCATCGCAGTCGATCTATTTCCTGCACTTAAATTAATATAAGCATTTCTTGCAGCAGCGTTTTCCGCTCTCATTACATTAATATCCCTATTTCTGTCTACAGGGTTATATTGCAAATAACCGCCTATATGAGGAGATGACATATCCCTAAATTTAGCAGATAATGGCATGTTCGCATTCCCATAATCTGGAACATTTGATTTCCCATTCCAATCTGAAAAAGCTTGCATTCCAGACATTATCGTAGGCATATATCTTAACGATGCTGCGTATGGAGCTTTTTTATCGTAATTTGGGCTTGCTGGAACAGGATCTTGTAATGGAACCAACTGTTCCTGATAATCTCCAGGACTCGCCTGAGGAGACGTTTCTGGTAATCTGGAAGAAGGGAAATAGCCCATTTTTCTCGGATAATAATCCATTAAATAGTCCTCCATCTGAGGACTCCATGGAGTTCTTGCTTGGTCAATATCAAAAGGACTATTCGCATTCATCTTTTTATCAAATTCTTCATCAGCGATAGAATCTGTCGGCTTTCTCCAAAAAGAAGACCCTGCCTTTGACGGATAATATGTATCTATAAAATAATTTAATTTTTTGTTTACTGCGTTATAAGGGATACTATTTATTCCGGACGGATCTTTCTCATACTCATTATACATAGCCTCCATTTCCGCGTCCGAAAAAGGCTTTTTAGCAACTACTTTTTGAACAGGCTTTTTAGCAACTACTTTTTGAACAGGCTTTTTTTCAGGAATGTATTCTTGAACGCCTTCTCTCCAATTACTATCTTCTTCTCCATAATAATTGTTGTCATTAGAACCATTCGCCAAAATGTTTACATTGCCATAACGAGTTCCTAATTGACCACCATAAGCATAAGTTTGTTCTCCTCCTTCTTGAGGCTGTTGTTGCTGCATAGCCATCATTTGTTGCTGACCTCCCTGTTGAGGCATTCCACCTTGCAATTCTGACATCTGCTTTTGCAAAGAAGCCGTCTTTGCTTGCTTCTTCGCATTCTGCAAATCTCTAAGTCTCGTCATATTGGCTTTAACTCCTGCTTCTGTAACAGGATCGTTAGGTTCTTCTTTTATTGCTTTATTTATATCTCCTGCAATATACGCAAAAGTATGTTTTGCATATTTCTTCGGAAGATTAGATTTTACAAGTTCTCCACCTGTGGCATACAATCTATTACTAAATACATAATTGTCGTATTTAACTTCCCCTTGTTCTACCAGATTAGGAGTTCCATTTCTGTCAGTTCCCATCTGAACTCCTCCATAAGGATTTTGTTCATGAGTTCCTCCGTTGTTTATTTCTGTAGCCTGATTTTGAAAGGCTGTCATTTTGCCTCCATCAGCAAAAAAATTGTTATTATAATGTTTCATGTTTAATTGTCCTCCATAAGCTGCTACGAAAGCATTTTGTGCATTGTCATCTGCTATTTGTTCTGTTGCGTCAACTGCATTACCAAATGTTGTATATGCTCTGTTTTGAGCTATCCCTTGGTCGTGAATTAAACTGTTATACTTGTCCTTAGCCTTGTGGGACAAAAGACCGTCTCTTCCTACTTTGTTCTGACCAAAATCATTTCCGAAATTAGTGCTTTTCATCTGGTTCATGATATTGTCATAACTACCAACACCAACATTGGCATTATTTAATTGTTTGTTATTAGTTTCTACTCCGTTGATAAATTCCTGATTCATTTTAGAACCCCAAATTCTACTAACTCCACCACCGATAATTCCGGAAGCTGCACTTATAGCTGCTCCTAAAATAGGATTAACTGTACCAACAGCACTGCCAATAGCTCCGCCTACTTTTGAAATACCAGAACCGGCTTTTGATTCAAGACCATCAGCAATAGCGCCACCGGCTAAATTACCAACAGCACTTCCAATAGAGCCTGCTGCTCCTGCAACCATTCCACCGACATTACTTCCGGAAAATGTGTTTTTCATATTACTCATAAAACTACTCTTTCCTCCAGAAGCTCCTCCTGTTCCTCCAGCAGCCGCTCCAGAAGAACTTCCTCCTCCCTGCTGAGGTATTCCTTGATTAGGAGGACTTGTAATCGTCCTACCAAACTGAGACCACCAAGATTCATCTGCAGGCGCATCAGTCTGACCTGCTTTAGAAAAGTAATTTGCTTTTATATGATAACCTTTCCCTTTGTTCCTTATTATATTTTTATTCATACTAAAATCAATTTTAATTCATAAAATTACCTATTATTTAATTAACATATAGCCTGTTATAAACAAAAATAGAGAAATAACAATATTTTATTTCTCTATTACAAGTAAGTTGTTTATTTTACATTCTTTTAATTAAAATAATTAATTGAAAAACTATGTAAAATATTTTTATCTGCATTTTCTTTTTCCTTCTTTAGTTCTAAATATAACCACGGACTTCTCATTCTATCCATGTTGTTTTTATTGCTTCGAGGAATATTAGCTCTCCATATTCTAAATTTCTGTTTTAAAGAAGACGGCACTCCAGATATATTCACAAGAGATTCAGTCCCTCTTTGATGCTCATTCCAAGATGTTAATCTATCAAATGTTGTCTTCAATAAATTATTGTCTGTGTCTGTTGATGTTGCGCAAAACGTTAAAGTGTTGAAAATATTATCTGCACATCCAGCAGTTCCTGTTTGTAATGGATTCCTTTGGTCTGCTTTAGGATTGGCAATAAATGTTAAACCATAAGGCTGATAGCTCTTAAAGAAATAATTATAAGAACCTTCTCTTTCTCCCCATACTTTATAATCTCTGCCATTATTTAAAGAATGAAGCATCAACGTGTGATTACTTAGATTACTTACATAAGGAGTATTCTCATAAGAATAGAAAGAAGAGAACTGACTAATCAAAGAATTATAAGACAAACATTCAGTATCATTTATTATCAATACATCGTTATTATATGTATCATAATACATAACATAATTGCTGAAATCAACAGGATTCCAAATGCTGAAGTCTTGAAGGTTTTTAACCATATATGTTCTAAATCCCTGAGAATCAGATAGACTTTTCATTCCTTCAGAAGAGAACATATACAAACCTTTGTTAATATCGTCAATAAAGAACAAGCTGTTGATAGAACTACACATTGCCCATTTGTTTGAACAGCCTATATCATTTATCGATCTGTATCCTTGAACTTTACCGGAGTTGGCTATTTCAATAGGGATGCCTGCTTCACTGCTGACTTGGACATTCTCATTATACAAAATCTGAGATATTCCTTTTTCCTGAATAGCTAACAAATTATTGTTCAATAACTTAATAGAAGTTATGTCTCCTTTGTTACCATCTAAATCCAAAGTGTTTGCCAAAGTAAGGCTTGTCCAGGCATCTGTTAAATCGCCTATGACTTTTGATGTTGACCATGTTATCTGATTTCTAAACTCATCGTAAGTTCTCAATTCATCATTATTTGAATGATAAGTAAAGTAGTTGTTCTTCTGAGAATAGACCGTATTGACTAAATTGAAATTAGTTTCTGAAATGTTAGTGTTGTTTTTCAGTCCTCTGTTTCTGTCATATCTTCCATCCAAATTTATGCGAGTCTCACACATGAATGAACAAACCTCAGTGTTCTGATTTTGGTCACTCGTTGTAAAAGGCTTTGTCTTGATGTTATCATAACGCTGATAATAAGTATCTCCTTCATCCCATTTTAAAGTAAATGAAGTAATAGCGTCAGTTCCGGATAAAAGATTAATTGCATCTCCACAAGGAAGCCAATTATTATTTGCAAAAGCCTCTTCTGTCTGCCCTCCGAATCTTTCTGCTGTTGTTATTGTATCATTGTAAAGTTCACCCATCCAAAGCCAACCATAGTTTTCTATCAAAGTCTCCTTTGTTGAAAACGGATAAATAGCATCTTGATGAACCATGTTGTTTGCCTGTGTATTCCAGAAAGGAACGAAAGCCGTAGAGCCTGATATTGTAGCTGAATTAAGAGTCCCTTTTGTAGGAGATTCTAAAGTAGGCAATACAACTTGCACATTATCAGTACTATAATTCAATGCCATGACTGCATGAATGTTTGACTTGTATTTCATAGCAACAGGATCTGTACCATAATGTTTTTCTGTGTTTTCCAAATTATCAAGATAATTGCTTAATACATTTGTGTAAACACCGTTAACAATATCATCGTCTTCTGTTTTAAAAGGTCTTGTCTGAACGCCAATCAAAGGATAACCTTTCTTTCTATTCTCATTGTCCGGGTCTTTTGTAAATAACAGAACCTTTTCTACATTTCCATAATAAGTTGTATCATAAGCTCCCGGACAATTCAATTGTTTAGGTAGCTTAATCATTGTCGTTTCGTCACTACTGAAAAGCTTAGCTCCGGATATACCTGTCTGATATTGAGTTCCATTCTGTGCGTTCCAAGTATAGCCATCATCAAAATATAAAGTCTCTGCCGAATATCTTAAATTCGATATTTTCTTTTGAGAAAGCATAGCGGTTTTTAACGCTCCATTCTTTTGGTCATCAGAAGTCAAACTTTGCGTGTTATTTAAAGAACCGTTTCTCTGCCATGGATAGACAACAAATCCATTAGGCTGTAGACCTGTCTTTATAAGTGCCTTTTCTGTATTATAGTAAGATTCGTCAAACCATAAAGGAAGATTAATAAATTCTCTCCAGGCTTCCTTTGATTGGTCTGAATATTGATTTTTTGTTAAAATATCATAACTGTAAAAACCTGCAGGAGATTCATAGCATTCTGGATCAGAAGTAGAAAAAGGCAATGTTGTAGTACTTGTATTAACATCTACATAAGACTGAGTAGCTGTTATAGGTACCGCGCCGACAATCCTAAATTTATAAGCCGACAAATCAATATTAACTACATCCGGATTAAACTCTATATCTGGCGAATGAAATGTAAACGTAGATTGGTCTACATAAAAATCTTCCTTTATACTCTTTACATACTCATCTACCGTCTTTGACATAGTAGAAATATAGTAAGGTGTTTCCGGAGGAGACCATATACATTGTATCTCTCCGTTATATTGGTCATTGCCCGGAATAGGACGATTATGCCTAAACTCTGCTGCCTGTCCATAAGACCTTATAGATGCCTTTGGAACAAGTCCCCGTGTAGGCGCATTTGGTCTTATGAACCATGAGGACTGAGCAAAAGGAGCATTCTCAAATCTGTCTTTTACATTATACACAGTAGGACAAACAACTCCCTGGCAAAGAACTTCCATATCATTTATTGAAGGATACACAATCACAGGTCTCACTCTTAAATAGCCTTTATCTATGATTTCCTGTATTACCGTTGCATCACTGAATGTATAAGATGCCGTAATAAGTTTTTCAAGAGCTCCGTCTTTTAATTCCGTCTTTACACTTTTATTATTCTGTACATCATTTATCCATATCGGGTCTGCCCATTTCCCTGTCTGATATTGGAATTGTAAACCGAATCTATACCATTCCTTGTACTTGAATGTAAGTATCTCGTTTGACGAATAATTTAAATGTCCGACATAAGGATAAACAGGTCCCTGGCCCGGAGTCTTCAAAGTCTTCTCTGTATCCAAATATCTTACAGTACCATGATAAAATGTTGATTTATAATCATCTAATGACCTGGACATAATCTTATAGTTTCCTATAAACAATGTATTCGCTTTTTGTCCTATTGCATTGGCAGAAACTTCTTCTCCTATCTTATATAACAAATCTGTATAGGCTATTGTATCGCCAATAGTTCCTGTATCTACAAAATAAACATATTTGCTTGCAGGTATTGGAATATTTGTTACGTGCCTGCATACAGGAGTTGTATCTATGCTCGTATGTTGAATAGAATAAATGGATACATAACCATAATTACTGTCCAGATTATCTAATTCTATCTTGAAAGAAGTTGTCACTTTATTTGTAGGACTTGCTCCTCTGTCTGCAAAAGATATATAATACAAAGGAGAATAATACAAGAATGCACTCTCCTGTGCATATTTATGTAAATAGGTTATCACATACTGTATTGTTCCGGAGTCAAACATTCCTGCGTTGAAAGACTTTGTTATTGTAATATCTTCTTTCATACTTAGTTTAGGAGTAAAATTAAATGAATCTTCTGTCCATTTATATCTTTCCTCGTCTATTTCAGCCACATTAATCACCCTAAGCGGATTCAGATTATCTATCCAATAAACCTTTTCAAGGTCTTCTGTCTCGTAGAAATTCAAAGTCTCAATAGGATATTTGTAGTTAAATCCCAAATCTCCGGAATACAAGACTTCTCCATTCAAGATATTGTCGGTAAACCATAATTTATAAATCTTATCGCTTCCATAATCATTTATATTTATGTTTCCTATACCTGAACTCGGGTCTATATCCGGAGACTCCGTTGACTTTGGGTCTATGTTGATATTCCTGTTACTTTTATCTCCTACCGTAAATACTATTAATTTATCATCTATTACCGACTGACCAATAGGAACACCCGTAAGACTGTCTCCTATCCCATTTATAGGATACTGTAATGTACCCTTCTCGTTTATTAAATCGGAATAAGTCTGGTCTTCTGAGGCTGTCAGTCGCATATTTCTTATATCATAGGCAAAAGTATTTTTAAATGAAGACGGACTTATGTCCTTCTGCATGCCTGCTATTTGAAAATCAAACTGTTTGTTCATATATTAGTGTAGTCTTAAATGTTCTTTATCACCCAAATCCTTAAATCCTCTCTCGAATGATGTAACGTTTTGAATTAATGTAGTCCAGCTGTTTGCAATAGATTCCATCTCACTTATTGACGGTATTGTAAATTCTGACTGACATTGTCCTGCCAGCCATCCATATTGCTGTTGTACATTGCTATAAACGTTCGCTGTGACCTTATTTAAGTCAAATAGTATAGTAAACTCTTCTTTCTTAATATAAGCCTCCAAAGCCTTTAAAAAGACCGCATTATCTATCAGCATAGGATAACCGTCCTCATCTACCGGAATAGCTTTATAAGAAACTTTTACATCTCCTTCCTTAAACGAAGTATAGATGATATTTCCCTGAGTCTTGAATGACAATTCAACTATCTGAGAAAACCTGTGAAAATCCTCACGGGGATTAAACTCGTCTGTCATAGCCCGAAGGCATCTTCTTGTTTTACAATCCTTTACCAAATTGATTGCCACCAAGTCACATGGCAATAATCCTCTAAAATCCTTTATTTCTATATCAACCTCTTTATCTACAAAGAATTTAGGCATTCCGACTATTCCTATAAAGTCCAATGTGTATTGCACAACCTGCTCTATATTAAGTCTTTGTAATAGCGGATGTCTTAATAGCCTTGATAATATTTCCTTGATTGATACGTATGATATGTTTTTAATCATCGTCTTTCTGTTTTATGTTATAACATTGAAAATCTCCTTGTCTTATTCTGTCTCTCAGCATCTTCTTCAAATTTCTACATGGATGGAAAGTCGTGAATGTCCTGTTTTTATAACAGCATTTCCCGTCTACTTTCTTATAATAAATCTTATAAGCATAATCCTGCTCTGTTCTTATCAAAGTCTTATTGGCTTTTGCTTCAGAGTCGCTAAACCATAATTTAAGTGTCTTGTCCCAATTTATCGGATGAGTATTAACTAATTTGCCCTTATCGTCAAAATAAACGGTTGTCTTATGCTTTCTTACATCAATTGTTCCCATCTTATTAGGAAAGGAAACTTCATTCCCTGCTATCAATAACTTGGCTAATTCTTCATTAATCCTTGTTATTGCCTTTAAACAGATATAGATATTCATCCTTTTTTCCTTATCCATCTCATGTAAGGCTCTTTGAACCAATGCTCTTGTCCTATATGTTGGCTGAAATCTTCTTGGCTTGTATCCAACATGACCATCAACCCTTCTTATCTCTTTCTGGAAATCTTCAAATGTTTGCATTATTGTTGTTGTTGTTGTTCCTGAGGACTTACAGACGTAGGGTCAACACCACCACCTCCTGTATTGAATGCCTTTACATCATCATTTGCATTGTTCAACTCATCCTCCTTAATATACAATGTTGTTCTTATTTCCTTGACAACATAAGCCACCAATGTGTTTATAAAATTCTCTTCTAAAGGAAATTCCCTGTCTAATATGTCACAGACTTTATTGTCGTCACATTGTAATTCATAAGCTTTAATGTCATCTTCAAAAATAGCTGTCATCTTTATCTTTTTAAGATATTTAACCTGCGGGTTTTTTGACCGAAGTATCAAATATCCTTCCGGATTTAACGAGGCATAAATGATATTTCTAAGATATTTATTATTGCCTACGTATTTCATTCTCTCTCTTGTTATATAGGTTATCTCTCCTGTGTAAAAATTTACAGGATAGATTTTCGTTATCCCTATTCCCAACAAGAATGGAACTTTCTCCGTGCTTTTCAGATAAAAATTATCAGCGCAAGCGTCCTCTACTGAAAAATTCAAATCCAAGCAAATGGTCTGATAATTGCTGTCACTCGTCTCTTTCTTTAAAGTATTATAATATTGCTTTAAAATAAACGCACGATATTTATTCAACAGGAACGATACATGATTCTCATTGAACATGGTATCATCAGTATCCATTTTTAGTTCATCTAAAACTAAATAAGTTAATTGTCTGTATGTACTCATATTTATATATATAAAAACTCTTGTACAAAAATACTTTTTTAGAGTCTCGTGTACAAGAGTTTTAATTATTTACTATTAAGGTACTTATCCTCTATTTATTACTACAAGAGAACAAGAATCCATCCTGTTTGTCAAGCCATGGAATAATACATGACGTACCTGCATAACATTCAAATGCTTTCTGTATGTTCGTATTATCCTCCTTTGTTATCATATCCTTACAATTTCCATTCATCAAATCATAAAGGAATGCCATAATCACCACCTTGAAAACTTCAGGATAAGCTTCATAGCCATCATTCTCAAGCTTTGTAAAGTAATTGGTGAATAGCGTGTACATATAATCATCCATGACAATTGCATTTTTTATTAACCACCGATACAGGAGTCTTAAAGAACAAATTCCAAAACTTTATTGCAGACAAATAATGTCCTGTCTTTATTGATACTTTATATGCCTCATATTGTAATATGAAATCTATAAAGTTTTCAGGCACGCAACAACGCTTGGTAATCTCCTTTACATAATAAATGGCTTTATTATAAAAGACTTCATTGTTATAACATACTCCGACTACCGTCTTTACATCTTGTCCGCATGGAACATCAGAAGAAGGAGTGCCCTTTGCAGTAAGATATACAAAGAACAAATCGTTAGATAAATCTGCCAGAACTTCATTTTTACTTATTGTTAAAGAAATTTCTTTCATATTGCCTTCAATAGTTTTTGTATATACAGGACTATCACTCGGACCTTCTTCTATATACGTACTTTGAGTGTCAATCTTCACTGTGTCAATATATACATCATCAAAATAACTGTCTGTCTTGACATGAGCTTCTAAAAGAATATTCGACTTGTCATCCGATATTTCTAATTTATCAATTATTATCATATTGTTATTTTTTATATAAAAAAAGAGAGATTATAAGTCTCTCTTTTAAAAGTAAATCAACTACCCGTTTAAGCTACTGACAATAAAGGAATGCTCAAACCTGTTGCGGTATTCAATGCCTTGATAATTGAATTGGTCAATACATTGCTCACTGCGTTTGTCTCACCAATCTTCGGAATAACCAAAGTACAGGTCTTTTGAGACTTCTGTACATCTTCGTTAGGACCAGCATAGAAATACTGAATATCCAAAGTATTATAAGCGATGGTAGAGTCAACCAAATAAGTAGTACGAATATTATGAGGGAAACCAATACTACGATAAATATCTCCACGCTCTCCCATATAGAAATATTCCATATCTGCGATGTTCTTGCCATTGTTCAATACAACTGTTGGTGTCTGTTCGGTAGTAGTACCCCAAATGCGTTCATCACCGTTATAAGTGATAGAAGCATACTGTACGGTAAAGTCTACAAAGGTCTGTGGGGTAATACCCAAAACCCATTCCTGCTCTGCTTCATTAATCAACACACCTGTATAAGTTCCTGTTAAATCAGATGCTTTTGTGTATGCTGTAACGTCAACAGGGTCAGATGCAGTCTGCAATTGGAAAGTCAGCATAGCTTCTGCGTCCTTGCAGAAATTCTTTGCCAACGAAATTGCCATCAATTTATAGAAATCAGATGCTGTCATACCGGAATAAGCGTGGACTGTACCATACTTTTGGGTAACATCTTCATCTGACATACCTACAAAGTGACGGAATACCAAACGTAGGATATAATCCTGACCACCGACTAAATTGCCTGAATTTACTTCAGTATTCAAAGTCACCAAAGTCTTTCTCAATGAGTGCTTCATGGTGTCTGCATCGGTAGCTTTAATTGACTCTACTTTACTCAAGTCAATCAAATCAGTTCTCAAAAGAGAATCTGCACCTTTGTATAAAAAATATAATTGTGTTTTTGCAGTGTCAACATCAATTGAGATGCTGCCTGCATCATCAGTGTCAACTACCTTAGGAGTTTTCAAAGGGGTCTCCTTTCCAACTACATAAAGATGTCTTGACTGATTTACGCTAAAAGTTGCCATATCTAAATTTTAATTTTTTGTTATTGTTGTTGTTGCTGAGCTCTCTGTTGCTGTGCCCCTCTCGGAGCCTGCGATACAGCCTTGGCTTTTAAAGCCATTGTTACTGCGCTTGTCAGTATCAATCTATGCAGGACAGGATTAAGCTCACACTCCGTTTTCTCTTTTATCCCGTTAATATCTGAGTCCGGTAAATAAGTCAATATAATAGGCTTAGGAGCTCTAATGTATCTGATAGTATAATTCTCTATCGTGTAATTTGAAACTATCTCTACTATATTATTATTGATATTAAGTCTTAAAACCCTTGACTTGTCCGGTCCTCTGAAAGGGTTCTTCTTAACTCTGTTGAACTCATCGTGTGTAGTAGGATAAACAAGAGCAACAGTTCCGTTTGCACATCCTAATGCCTCATCGTTGAACTTAACGCTTTCATAAATAACATACCACGCTTCAAGCGGTACTTTATAAAAGACTGATTTATCCGACATAGGCTCATATCCTGTCTCTTGTGTACTAATCACTGATGTTGTCACTAATGGGTCTAAATAAGACCTAAGAGCTTCAGTCCCTTCAAAGGCTGTTGCGCTTAAAGTCCCATTATACAATCCCTGTACAATATCTTCCTCTGATTTCGTCAGATATACAGATTTCTCGTATTCATCAAGGACCAAAGACTCAACATCTGCCGTGTCAGCATAACTGTAAAGTAGAGTATCAAACTCATTTGAAAATTCATCTGTTGTCATTATTCGCTTCTTTTACCTAATGCTATCTTATGTTCTATCGTCCCATCGTATGCTACTCTTGCAATCTCTGTTGCTCTTTGCAGTATCTCCGGATGAATGATAGGGTCTAATTCACACTCCGAAACAGCCGTCTGCCCGCTTATTGAAACACCATCATAATCAACTGTCAAATCTGCCAATATGATTGGCTGAGGTCTTTTCAAATATCTAATTTTGTAATCTGATAAAGTCTCATCGGCTTTAATGATGATTTCAGATACAAAAGAATCTTCTCCGGACGAATGCAGTAGTCTCCAACCTTGATTTTTGTAAGGCTGCTTGAACGGCTTTTGCATATACCATTCATAATCCATATAGCTTATAGGCAATATGGAAAGTCTCCTGCTGACGTTGTTCGCAGTGCTGACTCCCGTCTCATTAAGTATTAATAATATATCTTCAGGCATTGTGTACAAGACACTTCTGTCGTCATACTTAATGTATGTAGGAGAAGTATATTCTACAGGAGATGCCGTAACTATAAGATTTGAAAAATCCATGTGTCTTTTAGGACTACCATCTATGCCCTCTTGATACTGATTACCTTTTTTGTTAAAATAATTCTTTAGTAACTCATCCTGGGCTTTTGTTAAAAACACCGATTTTTCATACTCTGTCAAGCCGGGAGCTTGATTGCTCATAATATTATTATAAATAATATCAAACTCATGCGAAAATTCTTGTACTGTCATAACCTTACTGTTTTAATTTAGCTTGAATGGTAAACTTCATTTCTTGATTCTTAGGCAGATTGATAAACTTAGCTGCCACATTCAAAGTCGGCTCTTCACCTTCTCCACACAAAGGGGTATTTCCGTCTTTCAAGTACAAGTAATTTCCTCTATTGGAGATAATGCCTGCCTCTGTGGCTTTCTTAATCAATACTTTTGTTTGAAGCATCGGGTCTGTTACCACTTTCAAGAAGAACTTACCGTCTGACTGAATATAATCATTTGCCTGTGTCTGCAAGAACTCAAGTTTTACATTCTTAGAAGTAGGCTTTCCGCTGACTGTTTCAATAACGGTTCTCAATACATCGAAATCACTTTCAATCTTACCGAACTCCTTGTAACACATCATGGTACAACTCATATTTGACTTAGCCATCTTAGACTCCTCGTTCTCAGCGATAATAACAAACTGATAAGTAATCTTTGGCAAATCCTCCAACACTTGCAGTGAAGGAGCGATAAAGTCTTTATTAGCCAATAGAATCTTATATTTTATATAATCTTCCGGAATGGATAAATCAAGAAAATTATCCTGCTTTGTTAACCGTACTTGATTGATGCCGACATCATTGCTGTCATCCCAAAAATTATCAACCTTCTTGTAGATACTCAAAGCATTGTACTCTAAGCCCATAGCCTCTTCCAAACAAGCTTTTTCACTATTGGAAAGAATGTCATAATACATTCCGGAAGCTAATTTAGGAATAGTGAAAGTTCTTACTGAACCCTCAGACATTCCTCCTGCAAGAATATGTTTGGGATTGTTCCCCCAAATGCCTGTCAGCCGAGGAATAAATCTAACGATAACCCTCTCATTTCTCAAACAGTTTACGATGTCACCAGAACCTGCCATATCATTTTTTGACATAGCCGGAGTTGCTGCTCTCACCACCCGTTTAATGGGAACTTCTTTAAGAGGCAACTCTTCTTTTACATCTACTAAATCTAAATCAATTTTTTCACTTTCTACGTTGTCTACTACTTCTTTCTTTGCCATATATTAATACATTAAATAATTAACGTGTTTTTATTTATCCCTGCAAGATAGCTGGGATAAGTGACATTGTGCGAGTAGGGTCTAATACACAAATGCCAAGGGTAGCCATACGATGGATAATAGCACTATCCTCATCGAAGGACATATAAGGGTTACCCATTTCTCCGGTAAACGGATTTCTCAAACCCCACTGATAACCACGATACTCGTTATTACCCTTAATCTTACACTTAAAGATATTCGGCTGGTCCATAGTACCAATGTACATGATGTCATATCTGTAAGAATAAGCTACACCTCCGTTTGGATGCAAAATCTTATTACGTACAGGGTCATCATAGTATGGGTCAACATCCAACTTAACTCTCACACCATTAGGTGCTTTAAACTCTACGAATTGGAAACCTGCTGAAAGTGCGTTCTCATGCAAATTTGATTGTGTCTTCTGAATAACACCAATCGAATTGTTATCAAGCATAAACTGAGTCCAACCAGAAACAGTCTTCAATACTTCTTTATGAAATTGAATAGCACCACGTTCACCTGTCTTGATGATGAAATAACGGTCACCAAAATCCAACTTAGAAGCACTCAATTCATACAACGCATCTTCCAAATGTTTTAGACTGAAAGTATTGTAATACATAGTATTTGCAACTTCCATCTGCTCGAATACATTATGTTATCCTATTAGCTCTTTATCTAATAGTTCTTTATATTACTATAAAGTTCGGATTATATATTCATTTAGACTACAAATCTAAATGCAAAACTCTCGTGGAGCGTTATTAATTTAACGTTGGGAGATTTCTTCCCAAATTTTTAGTCTTTTTAAAAGTTCTTAATTTGACACCATTTCTTAAAAGTATTCTTCGTATTGTACTTTTGTTTTTGCCAAATTTAAAACCAATTTCTACTGTACTATAACCAATTTCATATAATCTTATTATTTCAGACTCGTCTTTGCTATTTGTTTTTTGCAAATCAACACCATAAGATATATTTAATTTCCTTAATAGATTAGTAATATTTGGTATTCCGGTATGAAGCATTTTTGCGATGCTATAAGCTGGAATGCCAGATTTAAATAAATTTACTATAAATGTATCATTTAAATCTTCTTTTGTTCGGACAACATTACCACCAATAGAAATATTATAACCACATTTATTGTCTGTTGAATTAAAAAAAGAAATCCAATACATTTCTCTCTCATTTAATTCTGATGACAAACATTCTTCAAGAAGTTCTATATAAAAATTCTGTTCACCATATTTTCTTATCGCTTTCCCTATGACATAATCTTTATCATGTCTCGCTGCTGATAAATGGTTCTGAAATCTAAGCTTTATACTAACCGTAGTCTGACCTACATAGACTTTAGTATTAACTTTATTTCGTATTATATATATTCTTCCAAATTTAGTCATAATATAAAAAGGTTCAATCTCTAATCTCTACACTACTATAAACCCTTTAAATTTATAGTTAGCTCGGTATTATCCTAAAGAGGACTTTTACCGATTTAGTTTTGTTAATTTTTATTTTGTCACTGCATCTTCATGCAGCCAGCAGACCTACTCGAGTAGTTAAACCTGCACCTGTCTTAATTACATTACCAGACTTGCCGATATTCTTGTATTCACCATTGTTGTTACGGTTGCTTCTGCCAAATGCCAATGCGTTGTTTTTGTATTCTGAGAATTGAGTCTCAACCTCATAGTCTACATAGTGCATCCACATATTAACAGTGTCTTTCTTATAGCCACCCGTAGTTTCTTTTGAAATAGGAATACCAACTGCCAATTTTTTATTCAACATCGAACCGGAAACTTTATGCTGAATACGAACAACTGACCATTCGTTTCTCATAGAAACAGGAGAACTGAATCTTACATCACCAACTTTACGGCTCATTTCCTTCTCAACGAAAGCAGCCTCAACACTAAAACGTTCTCCTGCCAACAATCTTTCTGCTGGAACACCAATTGAGTTTCCACCAGCCAACTCTACTTTATAGACGTAATTGCTACCTTCTACTTTAGGGTCGCCCAAAACTCTGAACTGATAAATCTCATTTAAATTGCCTACTATGTATTCTCCATCAGCAAACCAATCTTCGCCAAATACCAAATAAAAAGGAGCTGTGCCTACACCTGTATTGGCTGAAGCTGCCGTTACAACTGTACCATTCTCATCTCTTGCCTCTACCAGAGGAATGTTTCTACG
>Ga0172378_10002996_pt1 | contig 15861 bp, 12 predicted proteins | sample GrowelOW332metaG_FD_119755 | JGI IMG/M metagenome (GOLD analysis project Ga0172378, IMG submission 119755) | Groundwater microbial communities from an aquifer near a municipal landfill in Southern Ontario, Canada - Pumphouse #3_1 metaG | ecosystem: Environmental > Aquatic > Deep subsurface >... | reverse complement strand
GGATAAACCACAACAGCCATCAGAAAGTGGTCTATACGCAACAACTAGATTTAGTTTACGTATCGCCGCCTTTATATTAATAGGCTCCTTCAAACTCACATCTAGATTATTTACCCGAAAACGAGATGCCATATTTTCAATAACATCAGTTGTTATTTTTTTCATTTCTGTAATAATTGATCCATTTTAAGATAACTCTTTACCAAATGCTTAAATTGAGCTATCTCCTCAACATCTTCATTAGAAACATCATCTACTCTAAAAGCACAAACTAACATCTCTTGTACTACCTTTTCATCTTCTTCGAAAAGCAAATACAAGTCACAGCCCAACAAATCCGCTGATTTTTCTAAAATATCTAATGGGGCTTCTCTATCTCCGGACTCATAATTTGAATACGTTGATCTATTTATCCCTAAGAAATCAGCCACTTGAGCTTGTGTAAAACCACTTTTTTCTCTTAAGATCTTCAAATTTTTACCTACAATCGTTTTCATAATTAAAAATTTATTGTGTGGCAAATGTATTGTTTATCTATAAAAAAAACAAATATTGCCACGTTTATTTTTTATTTTATCGATTTAATACGCGGGACAATAGGTATTCTAAATGTACATTTTTACGTTCAAAAAACTATACTGCAAAAACGAATTATCTGCAGAAAACTAGAGAGAGAAAAAACATTACCTCTATATCTACAAATGCCATACGACAACTGTGGTTACTACTTGAACTTAAACAGAGACATTGGGCTAGTAAATCCTATTTTTTACCGGATAATATTTTCTTATTACGTAATAAGTGGTTAATTTTTTAGTATTTTTACTCGGCAAAAGTAAGAAGTAAATTACTGATACAGCCCTGAGAGTTCTATTCTTTACTTTATTCGCAAAGTTTATTGTTGTCAAGAATAGTTTCACACCAGAACCGCACTCACATAGGTATTGAAGAAAATTCATAGAAATTGGGCTCAGCCAGCCTACGGAATAGCGATGTTTTATACAAGCCATAATAGGATTAAGCTTATCACCAAACGAAACAGGAAATGAACAGAACTAAACTTTTAAGTGGTATAGCAGCAATCATGTTGTTTTCTACAGATGTAGCATCTCAAAACGGTGCTATACAAGAGCGGGAGAACAATTGTTATCCCGCTAAAACAGTGCTTCAAGATACGCTTTCCGGAAACATCGACAGTTTATCTCTACAGGCACCTGATTCTTTATATATAGAGGAGAAAAAGGCTGAAAAACAAAAGGAGGAAAAAGAGGTGCCCCAAACGGTAACGATTTCTTTTAACGACATAAAGGTGGGTACGATACTTGGCGGAATGAGGGTTAGTAAACTGGAAAGCCAAGAAAACGACTTTTTTAAGATACAGTTTACTGGCGAGTTTAACGTGGAGGGTGATTTAGTGTACAATGAGTTTGAGGATACTTACTTTCTGCAAATGGACGAGGTGTATCACCAAAAATACACCATCCAATTTCCACATTACGAAAGGGAGGAGCGTTTTGAGTTTTATTCGAGCATCTGCTTCAATTTTGACAGTTTGAATGAGATGAAAAGGGCGTATGGTGCAGCTAACCTAAAGAGGGCACAAAATGGGATGGCCGTAAGACTTAAAATTAGAGCTACGAATCTTAGTTTGAGCGTGAAATTGGATAAGGGTATGCTAGGAGTGGGTTGTGCAGATTTTGTGAAACGAATAGATTAAAACGAGGTACCCTCCCAGTGGACGAAAGTGAGTATATCCTACTGCTATAATTAGGTTTCTTTATGCAGAACGATAATGAAAGACACTCTTTTCTATAATGGTGATGGACAGGGAAGCTACTGTTAAACAGACACCTACAAAAACGACACCATGCCATTCTGCAAATCTCCATGCAAATCCTGCTAATAGAGTACCTAAGGAACCACCGATAAAATAGATGGTCATAAAGATGGTGTTAATACGACTGGTGGCATCGGGACAAACCTCAAAAACGGAGGTCTGGTTACTTAGTTGTATGCATTGCATACCTACATCTATTAATATTATACCGGAGATTATGCCGACATAGCTGTTTTCTACGAAAAAAAAGAGTCCCCATGCACTAAGAATCAAGCAACAACCAATCACATTAAAGGTGGGCACCCCCACTTGCTGGATGTATTTACCTACAAAAGAGGCGGCTAATGCACCGGTTATGCCACAAAGACCTAACATGCCGACAATATTACTACCCGCATGAAAGGGGGCTAATTGCATCTTAAAGGCTAAGGTGGACCACATCATTAAAAAGGCACCAAAGGCTAATCCTGCTCGAGAGGAGTAGAGCAACAGACTGGGATATTTAACGATCAAAGATAGGATGGAGCGCATCAATCCTTTATAATTGCCCTTGAAGGTAGGATTGGTCTCGGGAAGCATATACACCACTACGATGGTGGAAATAAGCATAAAGATGGTGGCTATAAAAAAGACATAACGCCAACCAAAATAGGCACCGATAAAGCCACTAAAGACACGAGAGGCTAATATGCCGGTTAGTAAACCGGAAATAATTATACCTACATTTCTTCCTTTATTTTTAGGGGTGGAATATTGTGCGGCTATTGGCACAAAGATTTGTGGCACAATGGAACAGACACCGGTAACTAGGGAGGCCATTAAAAGAACCCATATATTCTGGGAAAGACCTATGAGGATAAGTGATAGTATTAAAAGGAAAAAATTGGTGAGTACTATCTTCTTTCGCTTAAACAAATCGCCCATCGGGACAATAAAGAAAAGACCTAATGCATAGCCAGCTTGGGTAACCATCGCTATAAGATTGGCTTGAAACTCTGAGATATGCAGATCGGCACGAATCAAACCTAACAAAGGCTGATTATAATAAAGATTGGCTACGGATACACCACCTATAATGGCAAGGGTCCAAAGTACTTTTGCGGGAAAACCTTGATCGGGTCGTAATACTTCTTTCATCTTGCAAAGATACGAAATAGGAAAACGCTTTGCACTTCAATATCTTAAAATAAGTATAGCAAAGTAAAATAGGGGAACAAAAATGTGTGGTTTCATTGGCCACAAGATGGATTATCTACTTCTACTGCTCCTTCTAGTACTGGTTTTTAAAACGTACGAATTAACCGTTTTTTGGGCGTACCAAAAAAAATATAAAACTAAAAGACGTTTTTATTGCATTTTCAAATTATTTCTTTTTGTTCCTGAATGGTTAACGTTTTTATTTAAAATACTGCTGTTTTAAATAAAAAGACGTCATATATAGCAAAAAGTTTGTCTTTTCGCTTTTTATTCAGTATCTTTGTAGAGAATTAAGAGGTCAAAAGTGGCAAAATCTTACAATTCATGAAATAATAAACGGGATATTTATCCTGGTATAATTATATATTCCTCCTTTAATTTAAAGGGAATATTTTCTTGAAAGCTAAACAAATCAGCTTATAACTACTTATTGTTTTTCTACTTATTTTTAGAAAACAATAATCAAGATATTATTCATTTTTCGCAATACGTGCTACAACAGCATATACTCTATTTTTGTATTATCTTGAGAGGTAGCTCTAAAGATTAAAATTAGAACTTTCTGCGCCATTATGTGTGCAGAAATCCTGCGAGATAACTAATTTTCTAACTTTTTTAAAAATTTATTATGAAATTAAAAAGAACAACTTTTCTTTTATTATTTACAATCGTAGTCGGCTCTCTGTGGGCACAGGACAAACCTGAAGTTAAAATTGGGGGAGCTTTGCGCTATAACTATAACTTATCTTCCTGGAAGAACGGCCAACAAAAACGAGGTGGAGATCTTGGATTTGATTTGTTCCGAATCAATGTTGCAGGAAAATACAAAGGCGTGAAGGTTAATGCGGAATACAGACTTTATTCTGCAGACTCTGGTGGCGGTATGTTAAAACAGGGATGGATTGGATATGATTTCAACCAATTTGACAATATACAACTGGGACTTACACAGGTGCCTTTTGGTATTACTATGTATAACTCACATAGTTTCTTCTTCTCGATGAACTATTACGTAGGTCTGGAAGATGATTATGACATGGGTATCAAATATTCGCATAAAGGGGAACATTGGGAATATGCATTAGCCTTCTTTAAGAATGCGGAGGAATTACGCTTTGGAAGCTCTTCTGATGTTTCTGATGATCGCTACTCTTATGATGTATCCTCTATTGAAATGGCAGGTAAAATGCAATATCGAAACAAAGAGATCAATCAAGGTAATGCACAATTGATGTACAAATTTAAGACTGGAAAAACGAGTCATAGAGTGGGTGCTTCTGCAGAATATGGTGGCTTATACAACTTAGATACGGAGAAAGTAGGAAACCATTGGGCATATGCTGTACATTATGAACTGAACTCGGGTCCTTTTGATTTGAAAGCACAATATTCTGCTTATAAATATAATCCAAAAAATCCAACTGGAGAAGATAATAAGGTTGTCGCTATGACTGCCTTTGGATATCCCTACTTAACCGCTGCTAAAGCTTCACTATATACTCTGGGTATGGGATACTCTGTTCCTGTTTCTTGGGGACCAGTATCTAATCTGTTGTTTTACAATGATTTTAGCTACATGGATAAGATAAGCGATTTTGAAGATTCTATGATGAACGTAACGGGTGTTATGGTTACGGCTGGTAATGTCTATACGTATGTGGATTATGCCATGGCTAAAAATCAATCTTGGTTAGGAGACGAATGGACCAATGCACTAGGTGCTGGTACTAAGGGTGCTAAATGGGAATCAAGATTCAATATCAATATCGGTTATTATTTTTAATTAAAAAGACAAATGAAAGATTCAATAAAAATAAGGGTTAAAGACTTAACCCTTATCTTTGGAAAAAGAAAAAAAGAGGCACTTCGCTTACTTACAAAGGGGGTTTCTAAAACGGAGATTCTTAAAAAAACAGGCTGCACAATTGGTGTAGACAGAGCGACTTTTGACATTAAAGATGGAGAAGTATTTGTGGTGATGGGACTATCTGGTAGCGGTAAGTCTACTTTACTTAGATGCTTAAATCGACTAATTGAACCTACTGCAGGCGAGGTTTTTGTCAATGATGATAATATCACGAAGAAGAATAACAAGGAATTATTGGAGATTCGTAGAAGTGGGATGAGTATGGTATTCCAAAACTTTGGTTTGTTTCCACACCGCACTATTTTAAGTAATATCGGCTTTGGATTGGAAATCAAAGGGGTGGACAAAAAAGAGCGACTAATAAAAGCACAAGAAGCTATTGAGACGGTAGGACTACAGGGCTTTGGCGAACAATATCCAAATCAACTCTCCGGAGGTATGCAACAACGGGTTGGATTAGCTAGAGCTTTGGCTAATAACCCAGAGGTGCTTTTGATGGACGAGGCCTTTTCTGCACTAGACCCATTAATCCGATCGGATATGCAGGATGAACTACTCGACTTACAGAAAAAACTGCAAAAAACAATTGTCTTTATTACACATGATCTGGATGAAGCTATTAAAATGGGAGATCGTATTGCTATCATGAAGGATGGTAAGATTGAACAGATTGGTACAGCAGAGGAGATTATAACTAATCCACAAAGCGAATATGTGGAGGCTTTTGTAGAGAAAGTGGACAGAAAAACGATTATCACTGCAGAAACATTAATGTTTAAAAAGTATGTGACTTGTCTTTACGCTAAGGATGGACCTAAAGGTGTATTGCGTAAAATGAGAGAGGCATCTGTAGAGGTGCTACCTGTTATTGACGAAAATCATAAATTTAAAGGCTTTATTTGGTTGAACGATGTGCTTTCTACACAAGAAGAGGGCAAAACAAGTATCATGGATACTGTAAAAGAAGAGGTGCCTAAAGTATTCCCAGATTGTACGGTGGAGGAGATGATGCCACTGACAACTGCTACTAAATCGCCTATCGCAGTAATACATCCAGAAACGGGACGACTACTTGGTATTATATCACAGGTATCTATTATGATTGAAGCTACACGATTTGATAAAAAAGAAATCATAGACCTGAAAAAACAATCAAAAGAACAATAAGAAATGGAAAAGATAATTGATTTAGGACAATATGTTGCAATGTTTGTCAATTGGCTAATGGACTTTGGAAGACCATTCTTTGACTTCCTAAAAAACTCAGGAAACGGATTTATTGATAGTATAGAATGGGTGTTAACAGCTACACCTTTTTATGTTGTAATTCTTATTTTTACACTCTTAGCTTATTTTAAAGCTGGAAAAGGGGTTGCTCTTTTCACGGTGTTGGGATTAGGTCTCATCTATATGATGGGATTTTGGAATGATACAATGGTGACATTGGCGCTTATTCTTGTTTCTACCATTACTGCACTGGTGCTAGGTGTACCATTGGGTATCTGGGCAGCTAAAAGCCCAAAAGCGGACAAGGCGATTCACCCCATCTTAGATGTGATGCAAACAATGCCTGCTTTTGTATATTTGATACCTGCTGTGCTTTTCTTTAGTGTGGGTAAATTTCCAGGTGCAGTGGCTACAGTAATTTTTGCTATGCCTCCTGCTGTACGGTTAACAACACTGGGAATTAAAGAATTACCTAAAGATGTGATAGAGGCTGCACTCTCTTGTGGTGTGACTGGAACACAACTTCTTTTCAAAGTGGAACTTCCACTTGCGATGCGTACCATATCTACTGGTATTAATCAAACAATTATGATGGCCCTCTCTATGGTGGTAATTGCAGGTATGATTGCTGCTGGTGGACTGGGAGAACAGGTACTTGCTGGAATTAATAATCTGGATATAGGCTTAGGATTTGAGAGTGGATTGGCAGTAGTTATATTAGCCATCGTTCTCGATAGGATTACACAAGCATTTGGTAATCCAAAAGATAAAATAAACAACAAATAAAAATCAATAACAAAATATGATGAAAATAAAATTATTTACAGTAGCTACAATTATTGCATTACTGTTTATTACAGGATGTACAAACAAAGACGCAAAACAAGTAAAGAAAGAGATTAAGATGTGTTACGTTGATGGCTGGGCCGAAGGTGTAGCAATGACGAATCTTGCAGAAGAAATCTTACTAGAAAAAGGCTACAAGGTTAATGTTAAATCGGCAGCGGTGAACTTATTGTTTGCCTCTATGTCTAACGGAGACACAGATGTGTTTATGGATACTTGGTTGCCCGTAACACATAAAGAGAAGGTGGCTCGATTTGCTGACAAATTGGAGTATATTGGTACTAACTACGCTAACGCAAAAATTGGATTGGTTGTACCTAGCTATTCTAAATTTAACTCTATTGAGGAGTTAAATGCAAATGCTAAACAACTAGATGGAAAAATAATCGGTATTGAACGAGGAGCTGGCATCACTGTAAAAACAGATGAAGCTATGGAGCAATATGGTTTGAAATTGAAATTCTTAACATCCTCTAGTATCGCTATGCTTGCAGAATTAAAAAAAGCAATCAGCGAACACAAAGATATCGTTGTTACTGGATGGGCTCCACATTGGATGTTTGGTCGCTTCGATTTGAAGTTTCTTTCTGACCCTAAGAAAGTGTATGGCGATGCAGAGAACATTCAAACCTATGCTAGAAAAGGCTTTAAAGCAGATTTCCCTAAAGCAGCACAATTCTTTGCTAACTTTAGCTTAGACGATGAGCAAATGTCAAAATTACTAGCTGATATGGAAGAAGGTAGTGCCGATAAAAATGCGGTTGCTAAAGCTTGGATTATTGCAAATAAAGCACTTGTAGATAGCTGGTTCCCTAAAGAAAAGAAGGACTAGAGACAACGTTTCTTGTATAAATTGATATAAAAAGAGGAGTATTCCAATTAGGGATACTCCTCTTTTTAGCTCTATAGCAAATTTTAAATGCAGTGTTAGATCGCATACCTATTCAAAAACAAAAGTGCTTTTCTTTTTAACCCTACACATTAGCATTTAATTAAGGGCATTTTACTTTTTGCCCTACATGTAAACCTCTAATTAAAGGTATTAAAAATATGACGCCTGCATGCTATACAAAAGTACTTTACTTGTAGCCCTACATAGGAACGTTTAATTAAGGGCATAAAAAAAGTGTAAATCGCAATAACTGCTGATTTACACTTTGCTGGCGGAGAGGGAGGGATTCAAACCCCCGGAACGTTGCCGTTCAACGGTTTTCAAGACCGCCGCGATCGATCACTCTGCCACCTCTCCAGTGAACAGGCCTTCTATTTTTAGAAAGCGATGCAAAGATAGGGCTCTTTTTTATATCTGCAAACTATTTGGCAATAAATATGCAAAAAAGTGCGTTTTTAGGGGCAGAAAAGGGTGTTTACAGAGTTTCAATGCTGCGAAAAGCAGAAAAATAAGAAAAATATAGTACTTTTGCAACGCATCACTATTGATATAAAGAAAATGATATACCCTACAAATTTCGAACAAAAAATTGGCTTTGACGAAATCAGACAACTACTAAAGGAAAAATGCTTAAGCGCTCTTGGCGAGGAATATGTGGATAAGATGAGCTACTCTACTAGTTTTGATACTATCAATCGAGAACTGGATGAGGTATGCGAGTATATTCGCATCGACCAAGAGGAGGAGGAGGATTTTCCGGCGAATTATTTCTTTGATCTACGGGCTTCACTACACCGAATCAGAGTAGAAGGGATGTATCTGGATGAAAAAGATCTATTTGATCTACTCCGCTCTTTGGAAACAATAAATGCAATAACACGCTTTCTTGGTAGTTGCGACGAGGAGGAACAACCTCGCTACCCGCACCTAAGGGCACTAGCAGGAGATGTGATGAGCTATCCACAATTGATCATACGTATCCACCAGATGATTAATCCGTACGGGAAACTTAAGGATAGAGCTTCTGTGGAACTAGCTCGTATCCGAAAAGAACTGGCCGCAACTGCAGGAAGCATCTCGCGTACGCTGAATTCGATTCTTAAACAGGCACAATCGGAAGGATATATAGAGAAGGATGCTGCACCAACTATGAGGGATGGACGACTGGTGATTCCTGTGATGCCGGCTTTGAAACGGAAGATTAAGGGTATTGTACACGATGAATCGGCTAGTGGAAAAACAGTGTTTATTGAACCAGCTAGCGTGGTGGAGGCAAATAACCGAATCCGGGAACTAGAGGGGGAAGAACGAAGAGAGGTGATCCGGATCTTGACGCTTTTTACTGCGGAGCTTCGACCACATGTAAATGATTTGATGTACTCCTATCAATTTCTAGGGCACATCGATTTTATACGTTCAAAGGCACTGTTAAGCATCCGCTTAGGGGCTATCAAACCGGCTTTAGAAAAGGAACAGCTCATCCAATGGGAGGGGGCTATTCATCCACTACTCCACTTATCACTACTCAAACATAATAAGAAAACGGTTCCTCTCGACATAAAACTGCATCAACAGCAGCGAATCTTGATTATCTCTGGACCAAATGCGGGTGGTAAATCGGTCTGCTTAAAAACGGTGGGACTATTGCAGTATATGTTGCAGTGTGGATTGCCTATTACGCTAGAGGAGAAGAGTAAAGCGGGCATCTTTTCTAGTATCTTTATTGATATTGGCGACGAACAGTCTATCGAGGATGAACTGAGTACCTATTCCTCGCACTTGAACAATATGAAGGTGATGGTGAAGAATTGCGATAAGGAGAGTCTACTGCTAATTGATGAGTTTGGTGGAGGTACTGAACCACTGATTGGTGGAGCTATTGCGGAAGCGCTACTGAAACGTTTTAACAATCGAGGTACATTTGGCGTTATCACAACGCATTATCAGAATCTAAAACATTTTGCGGATGACCATGAGGGTATTGTAAATGGGGCGATGCTATACGATAGACATTTGATGCAAGCTCTATTTCAACTACAGATTGGAAACCCAGGCAGCTCCTTTGCTGTGGAAATTGCACGTAAGATTGGGCTACCTGAGGAGGTGATTCAAGATGCTTCTACTATTGTGGGTAGCGAATATGTGAATGCGGATAAATATCTACAGGATATTGTGCGAGACAAACGCTATTGGGAAAAGAAACGACAAAATATTCGTCTGCAGGAGAAGCAGATGAGCGATACAACGGTACGCTATGAGCAGAAGATTAAGGAGCTGGAGAAATCGAGCAAAGAGATACTCCGAAAGGCAAAAGAAGAAGCGGAAAATCTACTAAAAAATTCAAATGCGAAGATAGAAGCAACTATCCGTACCATTAAAGAGGCACAGGCGGATAAAGAACGTACACGTGCGGCTCGGAAATCGCTAGAAATTTTCAAAGAGGAGATAGAAGATGTGGACCAGCGATTAGTGGACAATCGAATTACGAGCAAAATGGAGAAGCTCAAAGAGAAACAGAACCGAAAGAAAAAAGCCAAACAGAAAGTGGCTACCCCCACCACTACCATAAAACCTAAGGAGGAGAGTATTGCAGTGGGCAGTTTTGTGAAAATGAAAGGGCAATCTACCGTAGGTAAGGTAAGTGAGTTGAAGGGCAAAAAAGCAGTGGTCATTTTTGGGGTTATCAAAACAACAGTCAAACTTATAGATCTACAGCTAACAGCTCAAAAAGAAGCGGAGTATAAACAGAAGGGCTCGATTGCAATACAAACACAAGACCAGGTGTCGGAAAAACGTCTACAGTTTAAACAGGAGATCGATGTGAGGGGAATGAGAGGCGATGAAGCTATACAGGCAGTAACCTATTTTATGGACGATGCTATCTCCCTAAGTATGGGGAGGGTACGTATTCTTCATGGCACTGGAACGGGTATCTTGCGCAGCTTGATCCGTCAATATCTGGGCACGATTGCTGGAGTGGCTAATTTTCAAGATGAACATATACAGTTTGGTGGTGCAGGCGTTACGGTAGTGGAACTAGAATAAACGACATTAAAAAAAGCTGTCTCAATTTTTATATTGAGACAGCTTACACAATTAAACTTAACCTTAGAAAAAACTATATCTATTCGTTCTTAGAATCCTGCACCTGGCATAGGGCGTTGTCTTGGGTTATTTCTTTTACCCATTTTGCCTCTCTTACCCATTTTGTTCTTTTTTGACTTTGATGCCTTATTGTCTTGATACATTTTATATTGCTCAGGAGTAAGGATCATTTTAAGTTGCTCTTCGCGTTTGTCAGCAATTTCTTTCATCTTTTTTTGTTGAGCTTCACGTAGTTCCATCATCTCTTTCTTTTGAGCTAAACGATCTTGTGCAAATTCGGTGTTCAGCTTTAACAATGTCTTTTCTTGCGCATCATTAAGGGATAACTTCTTAACCATGTTACTGGTCATTTTTTTAGCTACTACTTCTGGTGTCTCCATCTTTGCTGGATGTTTACGACCCGCACGTTTATTCTCTGTACCTTGAGCCATTGAAAATCCGGCTACCATCACAAAAGCTAACATTACAATTAAATTCTTTTTCATCTTTTCTAATTTTTAAAATACAACCTTAATTTATTATCTCTTTAATTCGTTCTCTTTTTAATCGCTATTGAATATAAGACAAGAAATAGCGAAAAAGGTTTAATCGCAATAAAAAAAAGAAGTATCTTTGCTTACTTTTAAAAACACGAATACTATCTTTTAACGAAAAAACTATGAAAAACAGATTCAAAACACTCTCCATCATCATGTTGATATGGTTTGTACTATCTTTCCTATCTAATATTATCGGACCAATTCTTCCGGATGTGGCAAAAGGTTTTCAACTAGACAGTAACACATTACTAGGATTAATACCTACCTCTGTTTTTTTGGCCTATGGTTTTATGAGTATCCCAGCTGGACTACTTGTTGGTAAATGGGGAGAAAAAAAAATGTTATTACTTGGATTTGGATTGCCACTCATTGGTATCTTAACCTTTACATTAACCCCCTCGTACCCTACATTGCTTTTTTCTTGTTTCATATTAGGCATTGGTATGACTATACTACAAACAGTAATTAACCCGCTACAACGTGTGGTTGGTGGCGAAGAGAATTATGCTGTGGTAGCTTGTCTAGGAATTGTAATCTTTGGCCTTGCATCGGCTACCAGTCCACATGTCTATACCTACCTAACGCAGAACTTAAAAGCGGAGAGCTATGTGCCTAATCAAAATATTGTTTTTGATACATTACATGCGCTTATCCCACCAAATCTACCATGGGTGGCTATGTACATCTTGTTTATCGTGATTATCCTGGTTATGCTTGGCATAATTGCACTAAATAAATTCCCTAAGATAGAACAAAAAGCAGAAGAAAAAGATGACTCTAAATCTTCATATAAGGAGTTGTTTGGTAACAAATATGTATGGCTCTTTTTCTTAGGCATATTCTGCTATACAAGTACCGAACAGGGTATTAGCAATTTTATCAGCCTTTTCTTAGAGAAATATCACGGCCTAGACCCACAAACGATTGGGGCTACAGTGGTAAGCCGATTCTGGGGAAGCTTGACTATAGGATGTGTGGTTAGTCTTGTTTTGCTTCGTTTATACGACAGTAAGAAGATTCTAAGTACTTGCGGATTCTTGGCTACTGCTCTATTGATAATTGGTTTATATGCTCCCACCAATATAGCAATCTATGCTTTGCCTGCTATAGCATTCTTTATGTCGGCTATGTTTGGTATTATCTTTTCACTGGCCCTCAACTCGGTAACTTCTAACCACGCATCGTTTGCTGGTATCCTTTGTTCTGGTGTGGTTGGTGGTGCCTTTGGACCATTAGTGGTAGGTAGTATTTCCGATTGGATAGATCTACGCACAGGGATGTTGTTTATTGCTGTTTTCACACTCTATATCGCTTCTATTGGCTTTTGGGCAAAACCATTAATCAATAATAAAACGGTTACTCTACGTCAGCTATTTAGCAGAAAATAGGTTTTAAAACAGTACAGATAAAGAACGGTGCACAACTATGCAAAGTAAGCGCTACTGTTCCTCCTATAGAGTGATGCAGCTACAACAGAGACAATTACAAAGAGTTAAATGGGTGATGCATAGAGCGTACGCAGATTCAACTAAGTCATAAAAAAAGAGGAGTATACCACTTGGCATACTCCTCTTTTTATATATAAGAGAGTGACTAATTATTTTCTTGTCTCTTCGTATTGAGCATCTGTCTCACAATCAAACCAAACTGGATAACCGTAGATATTCTCATCTCTTGCATGTGCATGAGAAGCATCTAGACTAGATGCATTGTAATTCATTTCGTGTTCACTTTGACGAATACGACGATAAGAACCCCAAGCTTTTCCACCTGTCATTGTTTTTTGTGCATTAGGATTTAATGCAAACTCATAAGGAACAGAGAAATGAGGATAGGCATTGTCGCGTTCTCCATAATCGTAACGACGCATATCGTTCCAATTTTGCTGCATGAAGGATAAAGCAATATATTTTTGCTCCATGATCTTACCTAAAGTCAAATTGGCAGAAGTTCCTAAAGCAGTATTTACATAATTGTCAATATCTGATTGCAACATAACCGATTTAGAAGGATCACTGCTACCATAGTCAGCTAATTTCTCATTCATTAATTCCATATGTGCTTTCACACCATTCTTATACGCTGTAAATGCACCTGCTTTATCTCCTTGCTTGAATAAGACTTCAGCTTTTATGAAGCACATCTCGTGATAACAAAGGAAATGAGTAGGTCCGTCAGGACGTGTATAGAAGGTACCCGATCCCATAACCGTATTATCTTTAGCACGATATTGATCGTCTACTGTGTTATAATAACCTATAGCACCTGAACGGAAAGAAACGTAGATAGAATCACCCCAACGAGCTGAATTAGTAGTATTACAATACCACTCACCTGGATTAACTACACGTGTAATTCCTGCTGCCTCATCGGTTAATGTTATAGTACTAGTACCATCATTATAAGCTGTTGGATAAGGACCAGCATCATTAATACGAATACCAGATGTCATATCAACACCTTGAGAACGCATCCAATGTTTGTCTGTACCTACTTGTGCAAATGGAATTAATTTATCCGCACGAGGATCTTCTATAGCTTGGTCGTCAAAATCAGTTAATAAGTCTGTATAGTACTTTGTTATACGACGATTAGTCGACATACCACAACAGTCAAACACAATACTTGCCATCAATGGGTCACTCCACATGATATCACCTACGTTATCTTCTGCATTATCTACATGGTGTACTATTGTACTTTGGTCATTATTTTGTGGACCTTTGCTTACTGCGTCTAAAATAGCAGCTGGATCATACAAATCAGATTTCTTAGAAAGGTTATTCAACCAACGAGCTTTTAAACCATAACACATACGGATCCATTTGTCTGTATCACCACCATTCCAGCTATCACCTTTTGAAAGTGGAGTAGCACCGGCTTCTTGTGTTTTCTTAAAGAGTTCAATAGCTTCATCAATCTCCTCTAAACAACCCATGAAAATTGTTTTTCCACTATCAAATTTAGGAGTAACAGAAGACCCTAAAGCTTCGGTATAAGGCATTTCACCATACCAATCTGCCATTAACATAAATCCAGCGGCACGAAGTGCTTTCACTGTTCCCATGTAATGATATGCACCCTCTTCTTCTGCTTTTTCATACAAATCTTTGAAGTTACAAGCTGCAACAACAAACCACCACTGATAAGGTGTAGTAGACATAGAAGAGCTACCACTCCATTGTGCAGAACTACCATCACGCGTGGTACGCCAAACAGAAGTCGTTTCCTGTGTAATACATGAAGCACTATACCCTGCTGCCATCTGTGCATACAAATAGTGATGTTGTATCCAAGGTAATCGAGTTTCTACTGGGGCAATAGTGTTAGATGGATTATCTGGATCAGTATTGATGTTAAGATAATCATCACACGATGTAGCCGAGAAAAGGGCTGCAACTGCCAATATTAAATATTTTATTTTTACCATAATCTTATTATTTATGTGAAACAATTATTAAAAGGTTAGATTAACACCAAAAGACATACCCATTGTAGCTGGTACGCCACAGTAATCCATACCTACAGAACTAGAACCGGTAACACCAGATCCAGCAGCAGAAGCTTCAGGATCTAAACCATCATAATTAGTAATGAGAAGAAGGTTATTTCCAGTCAAAGTGAACATACAACCTTTTATCACTTTTGTCTTCGCTAATAAGGATTTAGGCATTGTATAGGATAAGGATATGGTACGAAGACGTAACCAGTTTGTTTTTGTAATAAAACTAGCTGATTCTTTTGGTAAATAGGTCTGATAATAATCCATAATAACCTTACGGCCACTCACTTGAGTTCCACTCATGTTATAAGTTCCATCAGCTGTAAATGTAAAGGTTTTATCTTCATACTCACCTGCTGCATTTTTCACTACACCAGTAGTTGTTAATGTTTCACGATTAGCAGAACGGTCACTTACACCTGCCACTGTCATGGCATAATCTGTACCATTAAAGACATCACCACCTACGCGGAAATCCCAAAGGAAAGATAAATTCCAATTTTTATATTGAATACTATTATTAAAACCTCCAATAAATTTAGGCTCTCTATTACCAACCTTATCGGTTGTAGCATTAGTAGAAGTAGGCATTCCAAAGTCATCTAAAACAATCTTACCATCATCCGTACGTGTCCAAGTAGAACCGGAGATAGCCATAAAATTACCATTATTAAAAGAAGCAGCTTTTGCACTACCAATCTGTACATCTGTTACATAAAGAACATCAACACCTTCAATAAGGTTTTCAACAGTACCACGGTTACCAGATACATTAAGGGTAGCATCCCAACGGAAATCACGTGTTTGAATAGGTGTTCCCTTGATAGACAACTCCATACCTTTATTTCT
>Ga0172378_10002995_pt1 | contig 15861 bp, 14 predicted proteins | sample GrowelOW332metaG_FD_119755 | JGI IMG/M metagenome (GOLD analysis project Ga0172378, IMG submission 119755) | Groundwater microbial communities from an aquifer near a municipal landfill in Southern Ontario, Canada - Pumphouse #3_1 metaG | ecosystem: Environmental > Aquatic > Deep subsurface >... | reverse complement strand
AGGTTGGCGACAGTCTGTTGTCTTAATTTGTTTGTTTGCAACGCTCTTATTCTCTATCCCCATTTGGTCAAAAGTAATTAAAAAAATAGGTTTTACTAAAGTGTGGATGATATCTTTCATCATGCTACCTATGGGTTTATTTCTTCTTTACTTTCCAAACAATTTTATTAGTGGATGCGTTGTAACAGCTTTGATTGGCCCATCCTTCGGCGGATTGCTGTTGACTCCCGACATGATCTTGGCTGAGTTAATCGATATAGATAAAATTAAATATCGCGTTTCAAGAGAAGCGGCTCTAGGATCTGTGGGATCATTTATTTCGCGCATTTCTGTCATCATCGCGGCAATCATAACTTCTCTTCTTTCCTTTGCTTTTGGATATGAGTCAGGAATCAACCCTGGCCCAAATCCATCCCTCACCTTTCAGGTCACTTTTGGAATAATGTTAGGAATTTTAGGTTTGATGGGTACAATTTGTGCAATAATCTATGTTAAAGTATCTAAGAAGGATAGAATGTCGCTTTCGAAGTTAAAACGCCTAGAGTGCGAAGAAACAACGGAAATCGACATTAATACAATAATCGATGAAACTAGATAATAACAAACCTTGCATTCTCGTATCCGCCTGTCTTCTTGGCTCTCCAACGCGATACGATGGTAAATCATCCAAAGACAACTTAGCTTTGCAGCTAATTGAATTTTTTAATGTAATTCCTATTTGTCCCGAGTCTGATTCAGGCATGACCACTCCGCGAGAACCGTCTGAAATAAGGGGAAATAAGGTCTTTTCTTCCAAAGGAAAAGATGTAACTTCCTTTTTTGTCAAAGGCGCAGAGATGGCTTTAGAACAAGCAAAAAAATACAATGTTAAATTAGCTGTCCTAAAGGAAAAATCCCCGTCTTGTGGATTTAGATCAATCTATGATGGTTCTTTCAGTGGAAAGTTAATAAAGGGAAAAGGAATCACGACAAAAATGCTGCTTTCTAATAACATCCAGGTAATTCCTGACACGAGTTTGCCAGAATTTATAAAATCACTTAGAAAAAAAGATAACTAATTATATCTAGTTATCTTTTTTCAATCGCTCTAGAATTTCCAAATATTCATTTCTCGTGCACGCGCGCACTAATTCTATCTTGTAAGGTTTGATGTTGTTAATTCCCTTGAGATAAAAAGGAATAAGACTTCTCATCAGACGACAGGCAATGCTTTCGCCAAATTCTTCTATCAAAAGATTTAAATGTTGCACTGCATCACCAATAAGTTCATCCTTTGTCATTTTACGAATCTCTCGACCACATTCGTGGTTTTCTAGATCTTCAAAAATCTTCGGATTTCCAATGCTACCTCTACCAATCATAAAAGCATCAGCTTTTGTGATTTTTGCTACTTCATCAATATTATCTAATGATATGTTTCCGTTGGCGATAACTGGAATACTAATCTCTTTTTTTATTTCTCCAATAGCTCGATAATCAACATCTCCCCTAAAGCCTTCCGCTCGCGTTCTACCGTGAACTGCAATCGCTTGAACACCTGCATTTTCCAGCAATTTTGCTATGTGAAGATAATTTCTCTCATCGTTATTGAATCCCAGTCTTATCTTGAATATAACAGGTTTGGTCGAGACTTTTACCATTTCACGCGCCAAGTCGTACAGTTCTTCTTCTCTTTGCAACCAAGCTGAACCTGCTCTTTGCTTTATTACTTTTTTAACCGGGCAACCGCAGTTAAAGTCTAGAAAATCATATTCTCCATTTGCCTCAGCAATAGGAATACTCTTTAATACGATATCCTTTTCCCCTCCAAAGATTTGTAATGCTACCGATTCTTCACCTGATTGAGGAATCATTTTTAGAGTTTTTTCATTGCCGTATACCAAAGCAGTTGAAGAGGTCATCTCCGAATAGACTAGACCCGCTCCATACTTCCTCGCCATCTCGCGCATGGCAAAACTGGTATAACCAGCTAAGGGAGCTTGGACATAGATATTTTTAATTTCTTTTCCAGCAATGCTAAATTTTTTCACAACTTTTATTTCCTTCTAAATAGCTTAGTGCTATCTTTGTTTTTCAATAAAATACTCCCTCCAACAAACAAATAGTCAAATATAAATTTATCGGATTCACATTTGAAACAATCCATTTGCAATGGAAGGAGTATAAATTTTACGATTAAGTTACCTTTTATTTTTTGTTGTCTTCATCGTTTTCTTTATTAACCAAGTCTTTCAATTCCTTTTGAGCTTTCTTCGCCTTCTTTGAAGGAGGAGTAACTTTCACGATTGAATTACCGGTAGCCTTATCGAAATTTGTCTTAAACTTACCAAAATCATCCGTAGCGACTTTAATAACGATTACTAATGTTCTCGTTTCATCCTCAACAATTTTCGCGAATTCTTCAAGCGAATCGGACATTTTAGTTATTTCTTCTTTGGAATAAGTCAAACTTACGCAGGGTTTATTTACAATCTTCGGGTCTTCTCCATTAGCGATTTCCTCAGCAATATGCTTAGCATATGCTTGCTGTATGGATTTAAGAGCGCCACGAGCGGTCAATTTCATGCCACTTTCATCTTCTGCGACAATAAAGATAATCTCATTGTCCGTATTTCCAATTTTTTTCTTAATGGCTTTTAAACCCTTTTCCAATTCTATTTGTTGAGGAGTGAGTTCAGGAACCTTTTCAACTGTGCTTTCCGCTTTAGATGCAGGTTCAGATTCCGAATCTGGCTCCACCTTTGGTTCTTCTTTTTCCTTTTCAGGAGGAAGTTTACGATTTTCGATTAGATATTTTATTTGTTCAGCAGTTATCGTTTCCTTATCAATCAAAGTATTGGCGATAAGTTCGACATCTTCCTTATATTTACTCAAAACATCAACAGCTTTTTTATGTGCTTCATCGATAATTTGTCGAACAACTTTATCAATCTCAAAAGCAACCTGAGTTGAATAATTAGTTCTATTAGAATTGTAGTCTCTTCCAAGGAACACTGATCCAGTATTCTTTTCGTATTGAATCGGTCCAAGTTCTGACATTCCGTATTCGGTTACCATCAAGCGAGCTATTTGAGTAGCTTGTTCAATATCGTTAGATGCGCCAGTCGAAATATCTCCTATGAACAACTCTTCCGAAGTTCTTCCACCTAATAGGCCAACAATACGCGCGATTAGTTCCGACTTGGTGAGAACAAATCTATCGTTCTCCGGAGTCATTAATACGTGACCCCCGGTTCGACCGCGTGGAATAATCGTTATTCTTTGAACCTTTTCTGAGTGTTCAAGTCTAATTCCTAAAACTGCGTGTCCAGATTCGTGGAACGCAATTCTCTTTTTCTCTTCAGGAGAAATTCCTCTATTAGTCTTAGCGGGTCCAGCGATTTGTCTATCGATAGCTTCATCGATATCGTTCATATTTATTGCATCTCTATTTGCTCTAACGGCAAGAATTGCCGCATCATTTAAGATGTTTTCCAAATCAGCACCGGAGAAACCAACTGTTCTCGAAGCGATTGCTTTAAAATCAACATCAGGAGCCATGGTCTTATTTCTCGAGTGAACCTTTAGAACAGCTTCTCTTCCTTCCTTATCGGGAAGATCAACGGTAATTTGTCGATCAAAACGTCCTGCTCTTGTTAAAGCGGGATCCAAGACATCTGCTCTATTTGTCGCAGCCATGACAATGATGCCATTGTTGTCTTCGAAACCATCCATCTCAACCAACAGTTGGTTGAGAGTTTGTTCTCTTTCGTCGTTTCCGCCGCCCATACCAGCGCCTCTCTGACGACCAACTGCATCAATTTCATCGATAAAGATTAAGCAAGGTGCATTTTGCTTAGCCACCTTAAACATGTCCCTTACTCTCCCTGCTCCAACACCAACGTACATTTCGACAAAGTCCGAACCGGAAATAGAGTAGAAGGGGACCTTAGCTTCACCTGCAACAGCTTTAGCCAGCAAAGTTTTACCTGTACCAGGCGGACCAACTAAAAGAACACCGTGGGGCAACTTAGCTCCCAAACGCGTATATTTCTTTGAATTTCTAAAATAGTCAACCATTTCGGTCAGCTCAGCTTTAACTTCATCGCATCCGGCTACATCTTTAAAGCGAACTTTAGATTGAGTTTGCTTCTTTGCACGCGATCTATTAAAAGTAAACTGAGAATTTGCCGCACCACCAGATGCACCGATGGATTTTGACAATCTATTAAATAAGTAAAAACCAGCAATTATAACAATTGCCCAAATAATTATAGTAGGCAAATAATCGGCAAAACTAGTTTCTGTCGAGTAATCGACAAAGGTATATATTCCATTTGCTTCACCGTAATATGGATATATATTTCCTTCTGCGTCAGTGACACTTCTAGTATTAACAATATATATAAAATAATCTATTGCTGTTTCATTATCACTGTTTATAGTTGCAGTGAAATACTGAAGTTCAACTTCATTTCCATCTTTAGCATAAGATCCAGTAAGGTAGTAATATCCGCCTTCAATGTGATTCTCCACAGATAACTCTTTAACATCTTCTTCATATAAAATGGTGTAAAGTTCACCATCAGGTGAAGCGATATCTGCATCTGTGTAATTATTAATTGTCTGACTGTTGTAATTAGACACAAACACATAAGCAAAAATTGCTATTAGTATTATCGCAATCAAGTACAAATAACTGGTCTTGAACGGTCTATTTGAGCGTGAGTTAGAATTATTGTTTCTGTTTAAATTAGGCATTCTTTAGCCTCCGTTTCGTATTCTTATAATATATTACTTTTTGTAGTGGTTTATCAATTATATATAATTATATATTATTTTAGAATAATTATAGACAAAATAAAAACAAAATACTTTTAATAGTCGAATATTCTAGCAATAGCACATAAAAAAGTAAAAATATATAAAAACTACTACCGCAACATCCAATAGTAGTTTTTATTATTAATCGTAATAAGTCAAATTATGAGATTTTTTGAATCGATGCAAATGGAACATCGACATTTGTAGGTCTACCAAAGAAGGTAAGTGTAACACTTGCAGTTGAGTTATCAATATCGATTGCAGTAATTTCACCTTCTTCATCAGCAAAGGCACCGTCGATGATAGTAACTTTATCTCCAACAGCATATGCACCTTTGGAAACTGCTTCAACCAAATTCATCTTCTTCAAAATGGGCATCATATCCTCGCGAGGAATGGGGAAAGGCTTTGTACCAGCACCTGAAGACCCAACCAAGCCAGTAACACCTTGGGTGTTTCTAATGACATACCAAGCTTCATCTGACATGATTGCTTCGACAAAAATATAACCAGGATACAAGTTAACTATCTTTTTCTTAACTTCGCCCTTCTTATTTGTCGCCGGTCTATTTGTCTTTTTATCAAGAACAATTTCCTCTTTTTCAGCGACAACAATGCGGAAGATAAGATCTTCCATATGCATGGTTTGTTTTCTCGATTCCAAATAATTAGCAACGATTTTTTCTCTTCCTGAATAGGTGTTTACCACATACCACTGCTTTTCGCTAAATTTATCTTTAGAATCGTTAGAATCAGCAGTACTTTCTTCTTTTTCCGGTTCGACCGCTTCTTCTTTTTCTTCTTTCTCTAATTCTAATTCTTCATCTTTCATTATAATAATCCTCCAATAAATGTAACTATTCTCGCAGCCGTCTCGGATGTTGTTTCAACTTCATTAGAAAAGGCCTCTTCAAATCCTTGCATAAGTCGAAGCGTGAGCCAGTCTTCATAGAAAATGACAACAGCAGCAAATACAGTGATAATGGTGACGACAGCAACAGCGTTCCAAAGAACTTTCTTACGTGGCCATCTTACTCGTCTTGCTTCGATGCCTACACCTTTAAAGTAATTTCTAATTTTGTTCATATTAAGCCTCCTTAAACTAACGAGTTTCTTTGTGTAGAGTGTGCTTTTTACACTTAGGGCAGTATTTTTTCAATTCCAAGCGCTCGTCGCCTTTTTTCTTCTTCACTTGATAATTGCGGGACAAACATTCGGTACAAACTAAGATAACTTTTTCTCGCATTTAAAAAACCGCCTTTCTTTTACAACTTAAATTTTAATAGCGTGTTTATATTATTATATTTGTCCATATTTGTAAAGACTTTTTAATCTTCTCTTTTTATTCTTTCTTCTTCTTTGATAAGATGTGCGTTTTTGAGGTATGAAAGAATCGAAGATAAGTATGTCAAAGAATTTTTCCTTCTTATTTAAATCTCTTTGAGACTTAACAGTCCAAGTCACCATTATCAATCCGTATATATACTTGCAGATAAAGTTTGAAATATGATGAGAATTATTGCATTTATACGCGATGAAATCGGGTCTAGAAATTATGTTAAACATGGTATTTGATAGACAAAATTTCAAGAAATATGGCATTTTGTTATTCCTGTCTCTCAAGGAATTATACGCGAGTTGTCCACGAATTATATCTTTCCTATTTTTCCTGTACCATCGCGGAACGTTCGGATTGAATGATTCAACAACATACGGCCCTTTATATTCATCTAGAATCTCTTGACCTTTTACTGTTGTTTCTAAATAATCGGCTCCCACTTTCACTTCAACAATCAGTGGAACTTTGCCATCAACAACTTTCAAGACGTCCTTAAACAAAGGTATAGTTTCATTCGAATTGAACAATTTGTATTGCTTCAGTTCTTCATATGTACATTCTTGAATAGTTTTATCAATCCCACAGTTGCGAAGCAAAGATTCATCGTGAACTATCACAACTTGCTTGTCTTTAGTTAGCTGAGTGTCCAACTCAATTCCATATCCATTTTCCACCGCCATCTCAAAAGCTTTTAAGCTATTTTCCGGATGGTCAGTTTTGTTGTCAAACAAACCGCGATGAGCAAAATATATTCCTTTAAACTTCAAGAGTTTTTGCTTTCGTCTAAGCGAAGTGTGAGAATACTGACTCGCGGTAAACAACAATAGAAAGATCAAAGTGACAGCAAGTAGGACAACAACGATGTTTTTTACCATTTCCATAATAATACCTCTAAAAAAAAGTTAAGCCTAAAATGGCTTAACTTTAAAAGTAACTTATTCTTTTTCTCCAGGACGACCATCGATTAATTCAGCAAGAAATTTCGTCTCTACTTCTCGATCCAATCTAGGGAACAACTGTTCACCTTTATTGGTAATAACGCCACCTAACTTCCCAATTTCACGAATGGAATCATACTTGGTTAATTCTGGTGGAACATTGAGTTGCTTTAAAGCTTCCGGTGCTTTTTCCACCAAGAAGGGGCGAAGAATAATTGAACCTATTCTCAAAACTTCGCAAAGAGCATATATGGTTTCTGCGAGTTCAGCTTTAGTGTTTTCACTTTTTGCTAAAGTCCAAGGTGCTTGGTCCTCGATATATTTATTTCCTAAATTTATCAATTTCATAGCAGCATCCGCACCTTTAGTAATATTGTAGGCGTCCATTTGCAATTCATATTCTTTCAAATACAAGTTGATATCTTGATATATCTTGCGGGTCAGTTCGCCTTTGGGTTCAACATAGACAGGAACAACGCCGTCGTAGTATTTCTTTATCATAGACAAACTTCTATTTAAGAGATTCCCGTAGTTATTAACAAGATCGTTATTTATTCTTTCGATAAATTGCTTTGGGGTGAATGATCCATCATCTCCGATTGGAACTTCTCTTACCATGTAGTAACGCAAGGCATCTAGAGAATATCTATCGATCAATGGAAGAGGAGAAGGAGCGTTTCCGAGCGATTTCGAAAGTTTGACTCCTGAGCGAGTCAACAGCAGTCCATGAATAAATATGGTATCAGGAATTCTAAGGTTCAAGGCAAATAATAATATCGGCCAATATATGGTGTGGAAACGATTGATTTCCCTTCCAGCAAACTGAACTATTTCTGTATCTTTAGACCAGTACTTCTTAAACTTCGAATCATCATCCGACAAAAAACCAAGAGCGGATAAGTAATTGAGCAAGGCATCGATCCAAACGTAGACAACATGTTTAGGGTCTTGGTCTATCGGTATCCCCCAATCAAATGTCGTTCTAGTTATGCACAAATCCTCAAGTCCTGGCTTAATGAAAGTGTTAATCATTTCATTCAATTTCCCTCCAGGAACAAATCCAGGATGTTCATCGTAGAACTTCAGCAGTTGAGGAATGTACTTTTTAACATTTAAAAAATATGCCTCTTCATCTTTTAATTGAACGGGTCTTCCACATTCGGGGCATGTGTGATTAGGACCGAGCTGAGATTCCGTCCAAAAAGATTCATCTGGCGTGCAATACCAACCTTGGTACTTTCCTTTATAAATATCACCTTGATTGTACAATTTAGTAAAAACTTTTTTTACTAAAGCGACATGTCTAGGATCAGTGGTTCTGATAAAATCATCATTTGAGATCTTTAATTTTCCCCATGTTGATTTGAAGTTATTAGCAATTTCGTCCACAAAAGTTTGAGGAGACTTTCCTGCTAATTCTGCGTTTTTAGCTATCTTTTCACCGTGCTCATCAGCACCGGTCAAGAAAAACACATCATATCCTCTTTCTCTCTTATATCTAGCAATGGAGTCTGTAATAATTTCACAGTAGGAATGTCCAATGTGAAGATTAGCGGATGCATAGTAGATAGGAGTAGAAATATAAAAGGTTTTTTTCTTTTCCATATTCGTTATCTCCTTAACGTATTCTACCAGTTAATTATAACATATGTAAATAAACACTCATGAAAATATTACCATTTTTTTGCTACTTTTTTTCACGAAAAAACCGCTCAATTGAGCGGCTAATTTCTTCAACTTTAATTTACTTTTCTTCTTTAGTGTTGAGGCCGTATTTCTTGTTGAAATGATCGATACGTCCATCGGTAGTGATTGATCCAGCTTTTCCTGTGTAGAAAGAGTGACAATGTGAACAAGTATCTACTCTAATCTCATCGAGAACCGAACCAGTCTCAAAGGTAGTGCCGCAGTTAACACAAGTTACTTTGCAGCGATGATATTCAGGATGAATTCCTTTTTTCATTTTTATAGATCTCCTTTCAGTTTGGATTTTGCCAAACAGACTTGCTAGTAAAGTATATAAAACCTTTTACTTTTTTGCAATATATTTATTAAATCTTCCTATACTATATATCATATAATTGAGATTATATTCAATCAAGAGTACCTTCTATAATAACATTTTTTGGTGTATTCGTACGAATTCAATAAGACATCATAAATTTCTTCGTAAGATTTGAACGACTTGTCGAGAGTGACTTTATACCAATCGTATTCCTCTCCGTTTCTAACGTGCTCAACATTTTTATGCTTCTTTATCAAGGTCTTATTAGCATAGTCTTCATCCAATTTCATGAAGATAATATATTGATTGTTCTTTAAACAAATGAGGGCAAAAGTGCTGGAGATAAATTTCATCTCGGCCATGTCCCTCTTTATATCTCTAGGAACATCAATAGTCAACGAAACCATATCTTTGCGCATCATTATATAATCGACAATTTTATTGAAAGCAATCTTTGCTGGATGAGCAACAGGAATATCGCCCAAACTTTCAAATATCCCCGGCAAATCGTGGATGCGTTCTTTTTCAGGCTCTTTGGTGGTTTCGATATATTTATCCTCCGTAATATTGATAGGAGCAATAAAATCATCAACATTGTGAGGGTCAATATACTCGTTGTTTTCTTCAATTTCTTTGAGAACTTTTTGCTTCGCCGTTATGAGAGGTTTGTCCAATTCTCTCTTTTTCTCAGCAATTCTTTGCTGTAGTTTCTTGAATTTCTTTGCTTCAGCTATCGCTTTGTCAAAGACCGGATCAAACTCTCGAGAAATTTCAATATTTAGCGAAAGCATGTCGCGGTTGAATTTTTCAACAGTATCTTTGTCAGCTAAGTATTCTTCACCTTCCTTAACATAAGATATGTAGAGTATGTACTCATAAGCGTGGTTGAGTATAGTGAAAAATTGCTCTTTCGTCTCAAAAGAATAATCTAGCACGAATGAGTAAATGTCATTTTTTATTTTAACGAGGGAGTCAACAATATCCATGCTTTCATTTACATAGTTAGCATCTGATCTAAAAAAGACCTTAAATGTGATGTCGGAATATATCAAAATAGCGTATATCAAATCTCCATTGTAAAGAATCAAAACATCCTTTCCCTCAGATTTTGCACATTTATAGCAGTTTATCACCGGGAAATATTTATTTGAGTTACTATTTCTTATATATTTTTTTACTTCGTTTAAGTTCATAAGTATGACTGGGATAACTTCCCTATCCGCTTTCTTTTTAATGTAGCGTGGAATCGGAACGTTTCTCATCTTTATCTGCCGATCCTTTTTTATGGTTTTATCCTCTTGCTCCACTTTCCGAAAATAAATATTTACATCCTTATTAGGCATCTTAAAAGATACGAGTGATCCCTCGGCTATGTCAGCGTCGCTCTCAATTTTAAAAGCTCTATATCCTTGATAGGTCTTAGGCAGCACAAGCGTATTAACTATTACTTCCTCCCCTATCTTATAGTGTTGCTTTTGAGTCTTAACTACTTTCCCACCGACAGTAACGTTCACATAAATGCACCTGTGAGTAAAAGATCTTTTTATATAATATATTGCCAAACCAAATAAAACGGTGAGGACAAGTATGACTACCGCCCAAATTGTAATAGATTTAATGTGTTCTGCATCAGCAAATATTGATATCATCAAATATATTCCTTTACGTAATAATTATATCATAACTACATATAATTTAATTTCTATAAAAATAATATTACTGATTTAAAAGTTTTGTATATTAATGGTTAAACTGTTTGAAAAATCACCAACTAATTATGTATACTAAATATGCCATCGCGATGGTATTTTTACGAACCAGGTCAGGTGCGGAAGCAAGCAGCCTTAAGTTTGAATATCATGTGCGGTGGTTTTTTACTAAAGCGAAATTATGAACAACAAAGAATATTTGGATTTGGCTTATGATCAAGCCAAGAAAGCATACGATCAGCGAGAAATCCCTTGTGGTGCCGTCATTGTCCGTGAGGGAAAAGTCATTTCGGTCGCCCACAATTTGTCTCAAAAAAATCAAGATCCCACAGCCCACGCCGAACTCCTCGCTCTACAAGACGCTTTTGCGATATTGAAAAACAAAAATCTAAGTGGGTGTAGGATATATGTCACATTAGAACCTTGTCTAATGTGTCTAGGTGCAATAATAAATTCTCACATCAAGGAGATATACTTTTCCGCACTGGATCCAGTCAAAGGTGCTTTCACTCACTACGGAGTATCTCCAGCCATTGATGGCTTGGAGATTCACTATATCAAAGATGATAGATGCGAAGAAATACTCACAAATTTTTTCAAAGAAATCCGAGATAAATGATTTGTTAATACATGTAATCTAAGTTATTTTCTTTTTTATTCTCAGGAAGTTCTTTTCTAAACTCAGCTATTTCTGCTGCATGTCGACGGTTGTATCTTACTGCTAATATAAAGAATATAAAACCGATGAAAACTAGTATAGACAAAGGGATCAGTCCTAAGTTCGCTGAACCGGTTGCTGAATTAATAACACCAAAGAGAAAGGCTCCCAAGAATGAAGCGCCTTTTCCAAATACATCGTATAATCCAAACAATTCTCCGGACTTTTGTCGAGGAATAATTTGTGAGAAATACGATCGCGATAGCGACTGTATTCCGCCTTGGAACAGTCCAATGCACACAGCCATGAACCAGAACATCCACATAGCACTAATGAAAACGGCAAATACAGTAATGAATAGATATCCTATTATACAAACTCCTATCATCACTTCCGTATTAAATTTCTTCGATAGTTTGCTTATTGCAATTGCAGAAGGGAACGCAATAAACTGAACCACAATCAAGACAATCAAAGCTTGTGATGAATCTAGAGTTCCATCTCCGAGTGATCCAGCAATTTTTATCGCGAGATCGATAATTGAATAAACAGAATCAATATAGAAGAAAAAGGCAATTAGGAATAGGAAAACACCAGCATAATTTTTCCTCGCCAATTTAAATGTCTGAAATATTCTTTTGTAAGAATCACCTATAACGTGCTTGTGTTTCGGAACAAAATTTTTTTGCTTGTAAGTACGAAACAGCGGAATGGAAAAAACGAGCCACCAAAGTGCATTAATAGCAAAAGCAATGATGTATCCTGTCTTGACTCCCAAGCTCTCTTCCATGGTATCGCCAAAACCAAGAGCGACAATCGCAACTCCAATGATAAAAGGTATGACACTGCCAATATATCCAAGAGCATATCCATATGAGGAAACCTTATCCATCTTATCATCTGAGGTCGTGTCTCCAAGCATCGAATCATAAATCATCAGCGCTCCAGAATAAACAACCTTTGTTACAACATAGATAACTAACCACAAGATATAGTACATCGGAAGACCTAAGGCAACACATCCCAAAACACCGAGAATCGTAAATGTCATAAATATGGGTTTTCTAAAACCTTTCATATCTGACAGCGCACCGACGAGCGGTCCGAGCAACACAGCTATCACTGTAACTGTAGCGGTAGCATACGCCCAGTAACTATCACCGAGTGTTGTGCTGATACCATAATCATCACACAGCAACTGAAAATACAGGGCAAACAATGAACATGCAACCATCGTAAAAGCACTGTTTCCTACATCGTAAAGAATCCAGTACCACTCTTTTTTTGTGAGTTTGTTTTTTTGGCGCACATAAATAGTATCGACTTTTGTGTCTTCACTCTTCATAGATACTCCTTTATTTGAAATTTTAACTGTTTATATTTTAATACTCGATTGGATAAATTCAAAGATTTTTTTGGAATATGTATATAAAAATTCACAAAAAAAGAGAATATTTTTCAATATTCTCTATAATATTTCACAAAATTACTTAATAATATCAGTTCCCATATACTTTCTCAATTCTTCAGGAACTGTAATACTACCATCCTCATTTTGATAGTTTTCGATTACTGCTGCAACCGTTCTACCAATGGCAAGACCGGAACCGTTCAAGGTATGGACTAATTCTGTTTTTGAATCTTTATCTCGCTTGAATCTTATATTCATTCTACGGGCTTGATAATCTAAGAAATTCGAGCAAGATGAAATCTCTTTATAGTCGTTATAAGAAGGTAACCACACTTCGATATCATATGTTTTCGCTGAAGAGAAAGAAACGTCACCCGTCGATAAGCAAACAACTCTATATGGCAAATTGAGCTTTTTTAGAATCTTTTCTGCATCGTTTGTTAAACTTTCGAGTTCATCCCATGAATTTTCCGGTTTGACAAATTTTACCAACTCAACCTTTTGAAATTGATGCTGTCGTATAATTCCACGTGTATCTCTACCAGCCGAACCTGCTTCAGATCTAAAGCAAGAGGAATAAGCGGCAAACTTTATTGGGAGAGAATCACCATCGAGAATCTCATCGCGGTAATAATTTGTAACAGGAATCTCAGCGGTGGATGTCATCCACATTTCTTGACCTTCAATTTTATATGCGTCTGCGCTAAATTTAGGAAGTTGTCCTGTTCCATACATTGAATCTGTATTTATCATATAAGGCGGAAGAATTTCTGTGTACCCCGACTCTTCCGTGTGCGTGTTGAGCATAAGCATTTCTATCGATCGTTCAAGGCGAGCAAATGCTCCTTTGTAAAAAGTAAAACGAGGTCCTGAAACCTTTGCTCCGCGGTCGAAATCAAACAAGCCGAGCGACTTTCCTAAATCCCAGTGAGCTTTTGGTTTGAAATCGAATTTCCGTGGTTCTCCCCATCTTCGAACTTCGACATTAAATGAATCATCTTTACCAACCGGTAAGGATTTGTCGGGTAAATTTGGAGTTTTAAGCAAAATATCCCTAATCTTTTCATCGATTTCTTTCATCTTTTTATCGATAGCTGCTATCTTTGTCTTAGCGTCGCCAATTGTTGCTATCAATTCAGAACAATCTTTCTTTTCTCTCTTATATTGCCCGATTAACTTTGATTTTTCGTTTCTCTCAGCTTTAAGCGCATCTCCTTCCTTAATTAACTCACGTCTTTTCAAATCGAGTTCAGGAATTTCGCGTAGATACGAATAATCGCCATTGCGAGTATTCAATCTCTCAATTGTTTCTTCTAAATTTTCTCTAACAAATTTGATGTCTAACATTGTTATTACCTCTTTCTAGGATTAAAAAAATCCCACATATATGGGACGAATTTATCGCGGTGCCACCCAATTTCGTAAGTAAGACTTACCTCATGTTTGAATTTTAGCATTAATAAACATTTAGAAGTTGGATTTCTTATTAATCGATTGAAGCTTTGCACCCACCAGCTTCTCTCTATAAATCAAAATTAATAATACTCACTTCCTTTATTAATGCCATAATTATACTCATAAATTTTCATTATTTCAACATGCGTGATTAATAATGTTTGTTTGTTGTTGCATAGTATTTTTACCAAACGCCTATACATTCGAAAAACGAGGTTTAATTCTCATATTAAAGAATTTTACATTTACTTGCCATCTCTTACAATTTCTTTACATTAGTTTACTGTAGAACGATATATCAAAAAATACTTCCGCTTTATACTTTAGATATCGGTAAAGAGAAATCCGATAGAAATAGGAAAAGAGGGAAAAATGAAAAAGAGTATTTTTAAGACAGTTATTGCCGCTTGTGCCATCTTGGCACTAGCATCTTGTGAGTCTACATCAAGTAACATCACAAATTCTTCACAACAGTATATTTTTGATACAACCAAAGACATTAAGGTTTATACGAGAGACACAAATTCAGGAACTAGAGATGGATTTATGTCAAAGATTGATTTTGATGAAGCAGTTAAAGACAACAGCGTTTTGGTAGATGATTTAGTTGAAGTCACCGGTAACGGAGACATGATGCAAAAAATTCAAAATGATGAGTATGGAATAGGTTATATTTCCTTATCCACTCTATCTGATTCAGGATGTAAAGGTTTAAATTTTGAAAATGTTGTACCTTCTGAAGAAAATGTCATAAACGGAACTTACGGATTATATAGAAATTTCAACTATTGCGTAAGAACAGACTTTGGCGAAAATACTGAAGTAAGTGAAATAGTTGAAGCGTTTGTTGCGTTCTTATCAACCGCTGAAGCAAAAGCAACAATGCTAGCGGAAAAAGGAATTTTAGAATTATCAGGTGATGAACCAACTTGGGCGTCAATTAAATCAAATTATCCCATTGCTAGTCAAGATAATTCTAACTTTACGGTTAGATTTGGAGGTTCCACTTCCGTGGAAGATATGTCAATTGCTCTTACAGATCAATTTTCTCCGTTGTGCGGAAATTTTATCGCTAATCACAATCACCTCGGTTCCGGTTCAGCTTACAAAGGAACTCAAGGAGAGGCTGATGATTTAGACGTAGGATTCCTTTCTAGAGAAATTAAGTTAACATCCTCCGAACCAGCCGCTGCCGGTTCTTACGATAAGTTATGCACCGATGCAATCGTCGCAATTGTCAATGAATCAAATACATATGATTCTACTGACGCCGAAACTTTAAAGTCAATATATTCAGGAGAAAAAACTCTCTGGTCAGATGTCATAGCCTAATTGCGAAAAAGAATAATGTATCATGACAAAATATCTCAATAGAGAAAGCAATACAATACTATCCAAAAGAAAAGCGCAAACGGACAACATGATGTGACCCTTGTCAAGTAGACAAAGAGTTATAAAACTATTTAAAGATTCAAAACAGGACAATAAGCATGATATCTCATTTCATTGGGTGTCATGCTTTTTAAGTTCTTTTGTAATCTTT
>Ga0172378_10002994_pt1 | contig 15863 bp, 15 predicted proteins | sample GrowelOW332metaG_FD_119755 | JGI IMG/M metagenome (GOLD analysis project Ga0172378, IMG submission 119755) | Groundwater microbial communities from an aquifer near a municipal landfill in Southern Ontario, Canada - Pumphouse #3_1 metaG | ecosystem: Environmental > Aquatic > Deep subsurface >... | reverse complement strand
TTACGTATAAACGCTTTCCTTACGCATGTTTTATCCATGCCTGCTCTTTTCCCATACGGTAAAATGTCTGTAGCCATAAAAACCTACTCACACAAGGCGAGTAGGTAGATTGGTTAGTCAAAATACACAATGGTATCATTATGTATATTTTTCATATGGGTTTTATTTGGTTGTGTTTTTTTCTCTTTCAGCTTGGTCAAAGGGTTTCCCCAATAGCTGTGTTGCTTTTGCAAGAGAGGTTAATTTGCCACACAGTACGATGCCTCGAATAATGCCATCTTGTACTGAATAGACTTCAATATCTCCATCTCGTCTGATGGTAATTTCTTCACCTTCCATGCAACCAAATGCAGCAACTTTTATGTCTCCTGCAACAAAACGAGCAGGCCATGTTGGTGCTTGGTAGCTTGTTTCTTCACCAAGAATTGATGCAGATGCTACTTTTGCCATGCCCAGTGCTACGGGAATAAGACCAGGACATTGTCCGTTGTATTCGGCACAGTCTCCCACTGCATAGATGTCAGGATCACTTGTTTGACACTGAGCATTTACTTTAATTGCTCGGCCACAATCAAGGCCACAGTCTTTTGCAATGTCGATTGCTGGAATAACCCCAATGGAAAGGAGGAGTGTTGTCGCTTTGATGGTGGTTTCATCAGAGAGAACAATTCCTTCAAGATGTTTTTTCCCGAGGGTTTCTTTGACACCTTTGCCTTGAATAATGGTGAGACCCATTTCTGTGAGTTTTTTGGTAAGTATCTGAGCTATTTCATTGTTCACCTGTTTGCATAAAATGTGATCTGCAGATTCTACAACAAAAACTTCTTTGACTTTCTTTTTGAGTGCAAGGGCAGCCTCTAAACCTAAGAGTCCACCACCGAGAACAACAACAGGTCCTCCGTTGAGTGAATCAATTAAACCATAGGCATCACTGTAGTTGCGAAGGGTGTGGATACCGGTGAAATCTTCCTTTTGGAAGAGGGTACGAGGGTGGCTTCCTGTAGCAATAACCAGTTTATCGTATGGCTGAGGACTTCCGTCTTCCCGATACGCTATTTTTTGATCTCGATAAATTCTTACGATAGGTTCATGTTTTACGGTATAGTCAGTCTCCCGAATCGGTAGTGTTTTGAGTACATCAAGGGACTCAAGATACTGGGGGAGTTTTGGTCTACTGTAAAACTCGACACTTTCATTAGAATAGACGGTTACATGCACATCTGAGTGTTTACCCAGTGTTTTTGCCATGCTGTTGCCAGCAGTGCCATTTCCAATAATTATTACGTTCATGTTTATTCCTTTTAGTGTCTCAATCATAAGTCGTATAAAAAATTGTGTAAAGAAAAAAACAAAAAATTAACGATAAAATTTTATCGAAATGTGTTTCGAAACACATTAAAAGGGCTTTTTTTGTGAAAAAATGATGATTTTTGCTCAAAAGAGCATAAAAAGAAAAAAAAGAAAAAAATACGTGGTCTCTCTTCCTTGTGGTTGTTGTTTCAAAGGAAAAAAAGAGAGAAATTTGTGTTATCTGTGATTCCTACAAAAATTACTTGGTTGTCCCTTTACGAGGAGAGAGCCGTGCCTATCACTTTAGTGATTTTTCTCTTTTCCTCTTTGACAGCCTAAGCCACAACCATTGCCTCTTCCTCTACAGCCTCTGTTCGGATTTGGACAACTTCCTTCCTGGGTACAGATTTCAATATCTCCCCCTTCAATAATGAGTTCTCTTCCTTCAACTAAACACGTTGCAAGTTTGAGTCGAGCCTTGTTATAAATTGCCTGAGCTGTGGTTCTAGCAACATTCATTCGTTCTGCAGCTTCACCCTGAAGCAGTCCTTCATGGTCAATCAAACGAATGGCTTCATATTCATCAACACTCATTAAGATTGGATTTTCTCTTCCATGTCTTCCTCGTGGTGCAAAATTACTAAATTGAGGGAGACCTCCACAAATTCTACGATTTTTTCTTGGTCTTGGCATGGTGCATCCTCCTACAGAAAATATATGGTCTTTCCTGAGAGGAAAGACCATTGTTATACCTGAAATATCATATCCTAGTTTGCATGGTTGCTACAACCACCATGGTCTTCTTGGCAGGTGTCTGAACCATGGGTCTCATGACCAGCACATTCTGTGTCTGGGTTGTATTGTAAATTACCATCAATGTAAGCCTGAACTGCTTTGTCTGAATCACCTGTAGCACCAGGAATAAGGGTAATACCCGCTTCAGCAAGAGCTGTTTTGGCACCACCACCAAGACCGCCACAAATTAAAAGTTCTCCACCATTTTTCTTAATGAAAATAGGAAGTGTTCCGTGGTGGTATTCACCGGTAGGAAGTACCTTTGATGAAACAATCTTATTTCCTTCGATTGTGTAAAATTTAAATTCTTCTGTGTGACCGAAGTGCTGACAAATCTGTCCGTTTTCATACGTTGTTGCAATAATCATATGCATTAAGCTCCTTAAATATCTGTGTAATACTTGCAGTATAATGATAGTTAATGGCATAAGTCAATAACAAAAACAAAAAAGAATTGTTTGTAAACGAAATAAATATGAATCCTTCTCAAAATATGATAAAATGAAATAAAATCAAACAAATAAAGGAAGTATACTTATGATTAATGTTGGAATTGTTGGACTTGGAAGAATTGCGGGGGTTATGGCTGATACCCTTGAACAAATGGAAGATGCCTCTCTTTACGCGGTTGGTTCCCGAAGTCTTGAAAAAGCACAAGCATTTAATACAAAATATCAGGCTCCTCAGGCCTATGGCAGTTATGATGATCTTTTTCATGATGAAAAAGTTGATCTCGTCTACATTGCAACACCTCACACGCAACACTATGAAGTTGCCCGACGTGCAATGGAATGTGGTAAAAATGTTTTAGTTGAAAAAGCTTTTACCGTGAATGCGAAAGAAACAGAAAAATTGATTGCTGTTTCAAAGAAGACCGGCTGTCTTCTTTGTGAAGCCATTTGGACTCGTTTTTTACCAATGCGTACAATGATTGATGACGTGGTTGCCAGTGGCATTATTGGAAGTGTGAATTATTTAACTGCAAATCTTGGTTATTTCTCAGCATGGAAAGACCGTATGCACGATCCAAACCTTGCAGGAGGAGCACTCCTTGATGTGGGTGTATATCCTCTTAACTTTGCTGTCATGGTGTTAGGTAAAGATATTCAAGATATCAAAGCAACCATGATTCCGTATAAAGATACCTTTATGGATGCAACCGATCAAATTACCCTTGTGTATAAGGATAAGAAAATGGCAGATTTGACGGCAAGTATGGTTGGTCGAACGGACAGAAGAGGTCTTATCTGTGGAAGTGAAGGGTACATTGAAGTTGAAAATATTAATAACCCTGAGAAACTCAGTGTTTTTGATAATACCGGACGTCTTATGCAGGTTGTTGTTGCACCAAAGCAAATTAGTGGCTATGAATATGAAGTTCGCTCTTGTGCAAAAGCAATCAGTGAAAAGAAAAGGGAATGTCCTGAAATGATGCACAGTGAAACGCTGTTTATGATGAATCTATATGATAGCATCAGAAAAGATTGGGGTCTGAAGTACCCAACAGAAGAGTAAACCTTTGTCTCTCTTTGAAAAACGAATACTGATAAGAACAATTTTTAGGAGGCTGTGCACATGTCATATATAGGTTCTATTGACCAAGGAACTACATCTACCCGATTTATCCTTTTCGATGAAAAGGGAAATAGGAAAGCATCTCATCAGATAGAACATAAACAAATATATCCTCAACCAGGTTGGGTTGAACATGACCCATGGGAAATTTGGAATAATGTTTGTGATTGTATTCGTTGTACGCTCCAAAAATCCGGTATTGATAAAACGGAAATACAAGGGATTGGTATTACCAATCAAAGAGAAACTATTGTTGCTTGGAATCCCATCACGGGACAAGTGTGGCACAATGCCATTGTGTGGCAAGATACCCGAGGCTCTGATTTAATCAATGCAATGGAAGGCAGTGTGGATGCTGCGTGGCTTGCGCAAAAGACAGGACTTCGATTGAATCCTTATTTTGCTGCAAGCAGAATTGCTTGGTTATTAGATCATGTTGAAGGATTGAGAGCTGCTGCCCAAAGAGGACTTGCCGTCTTTGGAACGATTGATACCTGGTTAACGTGGAATTTGACGGAAGGAGAGGCGATTGTTACCGATGTGACCAATGCTTCTCGCTATCTTCTGATGGATATTCACTCTTTTCAATGGGATGAAGAGTTGCTCTCTCTCTTTCATATTCCCCTTGCCAGTCTTCCCAAAATTGTTCCTTCTTCAGGGGTTATTTATGGGAAAACGGTTAAAAATGGTCCCTTCGGTGCTGAAATACCGGTTTGCGGTATTCTCGGCGACCAACAGGCAGCGCTTTTTGGACAGGCTTGTTTTGATGCAGGGGAAGCAAAATGTACCTATGGTACCGGATGTTTCCTTTTAGCCAATACCGGAACCAGTCCGTGTATTTCGAAAAATGGATTGCTTACCACGGTAGCCTATCAAATTGGGGATGAAAAACCTCATTATGCACTAGAGGGTTCTATCGCCGTTGCTGGTTCCTTAGTACAATGGGCTCGAGATAATCTTGAAATTGTTTCAAGTCCGCAGGAACTTGATAGACTGGCGGAGTCGGTACAAGATTCTGGCGGAGTTTATATTGTTCCCGCTTTTAGTGGTCTTTTTGCTCCCTACTGGAGAAGTGATGCGCGAGGCGTTATTGCGGGTTTAACCGGTTATGCGACCAAAGCACATTTGTGTCGAGCCATTTTGGATGCTACCGCATTTCAAGCCTATGATTTAGTTGAAGCGATGGAAAGTGATTCTGGCATCAAACTGAAAGAATTGAAAGTTGATGGGGGAATGACCAATAGTTGTCCTTTGATGAGGTTCCAAGCCGATATCTTGAGTCTTGATGTTATTCGACCTAAAGTTGTGGAAACAACTGCTTTAGGAGCTGCTTATGCAGCAGGGTTGTCTGTTGGCGTGTGGAAGAGTAAAAAAGAGCTCAAAGAACAATGGCAAGAAGACCTGAAATGGACCCCTCAAATGGATGTGCAACGTCGAACAAAACTGGTGAGTACCTGGCGAAAAGCCGTATCAAAGACCCTTGGTTGGGTTGGCAATTCAGTCGAATAAAGATACTATGAGGATGAAAAAATGATAATGGAGTACATGAAAAGGTGAATATATCAACAATTGATATTTTAAAGATGATAGTCGAAGTTGGTTTCCTGGCTTGGATTTTTTATCAGCTCTATATAGCCTTGGATAAGACAAGAATGGAGAGGATGGTAAGAATGCTTTTTGTATTCTTTTCAGCCTATGCACTCTTCTTTCTTATAGGTCTTCCTGAATTACTCACAATGATGAAGTTTTTAAGCATCCCCTATTTCCTTTTCTTGTGTGTCATTTTCCAACCAGAGCTAAGACGTTCGTTTTCCGCCGATTGGTTTGGCAAATCAAGATTGAGAATTGCTACGTTGGCTTCAACGACCGATCAAATTGAAAGTGTCGTGAATGCTTGTACGGTGTTAAGTAATAAAAGACGTGGAGCCTTGATTGTGTTCCCGAGAAAAGATGTGTTAACTCAGGTCTTAAATTCAGGAACAGCACTTGATGCTAAACTATCAACATCATTAATTTTAACCGTCTTTGACCATGATACCCCATTACATGATGGAGCACTCATTGTGCAAGACGATAGAATTGTTGCAGCTGGATGTTATCTTCCCTTAAGTAGTCAGGCAAATATTCGTAAGAATTTTGGTACACGACACCGAGCCGCCCTTGGCCAAACGGAAGAAAGTGATGCAGTTGTTCTGGTTGTCTCTGAAGAAACCGGTGCTTTCTCACTTGCCTATGATGCAAACCTTTACTATGATTTGTCTGCAACTGAGATTATTGAAAGAATCCCACAGCTTCTCTCTAATGATATTAATGATTTAGATGATGAGACAAAGAAGAAGGAAGAGGAAGAAAGCGATGACACAAAATAAGTTTACTCTGTTTTTTTCAACCAATTGGAAGCAAAAAGTTGTTTCTCTTCTTCTCTCTGTGTGTGTTATTGGATTAATCAACTATGCAGGATTGAGGAATAGAGAGGTAACCATCCCACTCAATGTACTTCTTCCTACTTCCTATGTTGCTGAGAGTCTAGTTCCCAGTACCGTTGTCTTAAACATTCACGGAAAAGAAAATATCATCTATCTTATTAATCCTGATACCATCCAAGCAACCTCAGATTTTTCGCAGGTTGATAAAGAAGGCATTGCAACAGAACCGGTCGTACTTGACTATAGTTCTGATATATTCAATAAAGGTGAGATTGTACTCAATACTGAACCGAGGGTATTTCGCATTAAGTTCAGCAAGGGTGATACAGAATGAAGGGAATTGGCATCGATATTGTAAGAATAGAGAGAATGGGTACGCTGAATGAGTATGCCCTTCAAAGAATCTTTCACCCTGAAGAAGTTGCACACGCACAAGGTTTAGAAGGAGATGCTCGACTTGAGTTTCTCTCTGGCCGTTATGCAGCAAAAGAAGCTTTTGCCAAAGCACTTGGCACCGGACTACGTGGCATTAAGCCCTCTGAAGTTTTGGTAAGAAACAGGGAAAATGGAAGTCCTGAAATGGTCCTTTTTGGAGAAACAAAAGCAAAATGGGAACAGATGAAAATTCTTGTTTCCATCAGTCATGATAAACCGTCGGCAGTTGCCGTCGTACTAGTGGAGTAGTAATGTCCCGAGCAGATTGGAGAAGACCACCCCTCAAGCCCCTCAAAGAAGGGGTCAGGCGTTTTGCCATTACCATCTCGTATGATGGTGGTGTTTATGCAGGATGGCAAGTACAGAATGATGCAATAACCGTTGAAGGTGAAATAGAAAAAGCTTTGCAGCAAATGCTAGGTGAAAAAATTGTTGTTGAAGGATCGGGAAGAACCGACAGTGGCGTTCATGCCCTCGGTCAAGTAGCCCATTTTGATATCACCAATCCAACCATTCCATCCCGCGCATTTTTGCTCGGTTTGAATGGAAAATTACCACTCAGTATTCGTATCTTATCATGTCATGAAGTAGATGGTACCTTTCATGCTCGCTTTACCGCAATGGCTCGAGAGTATTGCTACTCGATTAAACGAGTGAGAGAAACACTTCCCTTTGATGCGGGATATGTGCTTCGGGTGAGAGAATTACCCGATCTTGATTTGCTCAATAGTTATGCCAAGTACCTTGTCGGTACCCATGATTTTACCACCTTTACCTCCAGTGGTGATATCTGTCCTTCAAAATGGAGAGATATTTATGAGTCGTATTGGACAATGGAAAAAGATCGATATGGGTATGATGTATTAACCTATACCATCTGTGGTAATGCATTTTTATATCATATGGTTCGTTCGTTGGTTGGAACCCAACTTGAATTTGCAAATAAGCAACGACCGAGCAGTGATTTTAGAGATATCTTGGAGAAAAAACAGCGTAGTCTTTGTGGCAGAACTGCCGATTCCTGTGGACTCTATTTAAAGAGAATCTCCTACGATAGTGATGAATATGCATGGTTTGAAGAAGATGAGAGATGGCAAGGGGTGAAGGCTCGTAGTGATGGAAAATAAAGAAAAAGCGTATGAAGAATGTTTTCGTCTGATGGAAGAAGCGGAGCGCGTGTTGAAAGGCTCTTTTCTGCCAGACTCGCTTGTGCAAACAGCGCTTCCTCAGTTTAATACTCATCCTGCAGATCCTACCACACCGCCGCTTACTCAAAAGGTAAATAGTCTCAAAGTGCTCGCTGAAAAGCTTGCAAAAAAGCAAAAAGAGCGACAAAAGATAACAGGAACCGTTCCTCTTCAAAGTCTTCAAAGAGCGAGTACGTATCAAAGAGGACTCTTTGATAACCAATCTACGCTATCAAATTCACTAAGTGAAGAAAAAGCGCCCTCGGTCCCATCCAGTCAAGATTGGCAGAGCGTTGCGCCAAAAAGTATACAAAAAGATTTCTTCCAAAAAGAAAAACCACAAACAACTGTAGGGCATGTTTCCTTAACTCAGTTGAGAACTCTTGTTGATAATTGTCATGATTGTCCCTTGTATCAACGAAGAAATAAACTTGTCTTTGGTTCGGGACCTATCCCGTCATCGTTGATGATTGTTGGTGAAGGCCCTGGTGAAAATGAGAATATGAGTGGAAATCTCTTTGTGGGCAGATCTGGTGATGAGCTGAACAAATGGCTCAGCGCTATTGGTCTCGATATGAGGGGAGATGTGTATCTTTCCAACGTCATTAAGTGTTTCCCAGGAAAACGACAACCTGAACCAGCAGAGTTAGACTCATGCAAAAAGTATTTGGATCGACAAATCCAAATCGTGCAACCACAGTTAATTTTGTGTCTTGGAAAAGTTGCTGGCCAAGAGTTGAGTGGTACCACTTTATCACTCACAAAGATGAGAGGAACACTGTTCCAGTATCATCGCGTGCCCGTTTTGGTGACGTATCATCCTGCAGCTGTCTTGAGAAATCCCGAATGGAAACTTCCTGTTTGGCATGATCTTCAACGTGTTGCCAAACAGCTCGGCATTCAAATCCCTCACAGGGGAAAGAGGTAGTCATGTACGTTACGGTTTATACCGACCTTCCTTTAGATAATGCTTTCACCTATCATGTTCCCAAAGAAATGGAAGAAAAGGTGATTGAAGGGGGACGAGTTGAAGTTCCTTTTGGCAGACAGAAGAAAATTGGCTATGTTGTTGGTTTGAGCGAAACGTATGAGGGTACCTATACCATCAAAGACATTAAGAAAGTCATCGATAGTGAACCTGTTTTTACCAAAGAGCAGGTCAGTATGGCACATTTCTTAGCAGATTTTTATCTGTGTCATGTCGGAGAGTGTCTATCAATGCAGGTCCCTGGAGGGAGAAAAGATTCTAAATTGGAGCTTCCTTCCGCCGATAGTTATGCGCTTGAAGAACCTATTGAAAATTTATCAATATATCAACAAACAGCCGTTGATACGATTTGTGCGCACCCTGGAGAAATGTACTATCTCTATGGCGTAACTGGATCAGGAAAAAGTGAAGTCTATCTTCGTTGTGCAGAAAAAGTTATTCAGGAAGGCAAACAGGTTATTTATCTGGTTCCAGAAATTACTTTGACGCATCAATTAATCAAACAGGTAATCAATCGCTTTAAGGGAAAAGTTGCTGTTCTTCACTCCGGTCTTACGGCAAGTCAAAGGCTGAAAGAATGGAAAAAAATTATCAGAGGTGATGTTGATTTTGCCATAGGGGTGAGAAGTGGTATCTTTGCACCTTTTCGCAATCTCGGCTTAGTTATTATCGATGAAGAGCATGAAAATTCCTATAAAAGTGGTCAAGCTCCACGGTATCATGCACGTCAAGTTGCACAATGGAGATGCCATAAAAATAAGGCAACACTCATTATGGGAAGTGCAACACCTTCTCTTGAATCTTGGAGATTAATGGGTGAAGGGAAAGTGAAAAAGCTTGATCTTCCTTTCCGTGTCAGCGGTGGAAAAATGCCTCAGATGGAAGTGGTTGATCTCTTAGGAGAAAAAAATATTTTGTCCGAGCGTTTAGTGACCGCCATGCGACAAACGCTCCAAAATCATAAACAAGTGATTCTCTTTTTAAATAGACGTGGGTACTCCTATTTCTTCCATTGCAAAAGTTGTGGCTATGAGATGAAGTGTCCCCATTGTTCCGTGTCTCTTACCTACCATAAAGAGCAAAATAAGATGCTCTGTCATTATTGCGGGTATTCAACAGCTCCTATTACGGTGTGTCCAGAATGCCATTCTCTCGATGTTGGTTACTCTGGTTTTGGCACCGAGTTGGTAGAAAAAGAAGTGGAGAGACTCTTTCCGTTTGCTAAAATTGAGCGACTTGATCAAGATACGGCAAGTAAGACGAAAAATAATGTTGGTGCAATTCTTGACCGTTTTGCCAAGAGAGAAAGCGATATTCTTTTAGGAACCCAAATGGTTGCTAAGGGCTTTAACTTCCCCTCTGTTGACCTTGTTGGTATTGTCTTAGCTGATTCAGGCATGAATTTACCTGATTTTCGAGCTGAGGAGCGAACCTTTGGATTGCTCACTCAGGTAGCGGGGAGAGCTGGTCGATTCTCTGATGATGGGCATGTTATCATTCAGACCTTTAAGCCACATAACAAAGCAATTCAATATGCAATGCATAATATGGCTCCTGATTTCTATGAAAAAGAGTTAGCGGTGAGAGAGCAAACAGGGTTTCCTCCTTACTCTCGCCAAATCAATTTGGTGCTCCGTGGGAAAAATGAAAAAGCGGTCGAGTGTGCCATTGATGCGTTAACCGATTGTGCTCAGACGTTGGCTGATGAAATATTGGAAAAGAAGGGTGAAGAGATGGAAATCCTTGGCCCCACCAGTTGTGCACTTGCAAAACTGGGAGGAAATTATCGTTTCCATTTGTTGTTACAGGCGAAAAATCCGGCACTGCTTCATTTGTGGGCAAAACGGCTTGTTGAACAGTATAAAATACCATCAGGTATGTACATGGAAGTGGATATTGATCCTCTTTCGATGATGTAATAAAGGTGTTTATTTTGGGTGAAAAAGAAAGTTTTTTTCACATTCACCAAAAAAAACATGTTATTTTACTTATAATTTGGCAAACAAACCCTTTCTCTGAATCTAAAATTGCTCTCCTTTGTTGACCGTAATCTCCTTTATGCTTACAATATGGCTATGCTAGATATATATAAGTTAGGGGACGAAATACTCTCCAAAAAATGTAAACGTGTTGAGAAGTTTGATTCTTCAATTTCTTTGTTAGTAGAGGCCATGTTTGAAACCATGGATGAAGATAACGGGGTCGGCCTTGCTGGACCTCAGGTTGGTGTAGATTTCCGTCTTTTCGTTATCGATGATCAAGATGGTCATCGCTTAGCTTTTATCAATCCTGAAATTATTGAAACTTCAGTTGAAACGGTTGATATGGAAGAAGGTTGTCTCTCTATTCCTAATGTGTATCATGATGTTGAAAGAGCTGCTCAAGTTTCTATTCAAGCACAAGATGTCAACGGTAAGAGCTTCAAGATAGAACATGCAAATGGTTTGCTTGCTCGTGCTATTCAGCACGAAAATGATCACCTCAATGGGGTCCTCTTTATCGATCGTTTGAGTGAGAAAGAAAGAGAAAAAATGGTAGCAAAATATTATAAGAAAAACCATATTAAAAAGGCTGATCGCTGATGAAAATTCTTTTTGCCGGTACGCCTGAAATAGCGGTACCCTCATTACAAGCACTTGTTGCTCAGTATGATGTTGCACTGGTTTTAACCAATCCTGATAAACCTCAGGGACGTCATCATACCCTCATGCCATCGGCTGTAAAAACTGCAGCCTTGGAATTGGGGCTTGATGTGTTGCAACCTGAGCGACTACGTGGTGATGTCTTACAAGAGATTGCTTCATATAAGTGTGATGTCCTTGTGTGTTTTGCCTATGGTAAAATATTTGGACCGAAGCTTTTATCCCTTTTTCCAAAGGGTTGTTTTAACATTCATCCCTCGCTTCTTCCTTTGTACCGAGGTCCCGCTCCTATTCAATATGCCATTTTGCATGGCGACGCGAAAACGGGAATTAGTGTACAACAGTTAAGCTTGGGTGTTGATGAAGGAAATATTGTTTCCGTACAAACACTGCCTCTTGATGGAACGGAAACATCCGAATCATTGACCCAAAAGGTCGCAGCAAAGGCTGCTCCTCAGATTGTGGAAGTGATTGAGTCCATTGAAAAGGGACATGTTTCTTTTCATCCACAAGAAGGAGAAGTTGTTCTCACTTCCATGCTTGAAAAAGATCAATCTCGTCTTGATTGGAATCTCAGTGCAGCGACGCTTCATGCGAAAATTAGAAGTTTTTATCCTTGGCCTAAAACGGACACAACCTTTGATGGTAAGAAATTGACTATCTCTGGGGTAGCTGCTCCATTAGAAGAAGAAAAATGTGATGGGGTTGTTCCTGGAACAGTCCTAAAAAAAGATAAAAAACGAGGTATTGGGATTGCTTGTGGTGACGGCATTATTTATATAAATCGTCTTCAACTCGCTGGCAAAAAAGAAATGGATTTCAAGTCTTTCCTGAATGGAAACCCTTCATTTATTGGCTCAATTTTGGAGTAACTCATTGAAAAAAATACTATCCCTTTTTATGGTCTGTGCTTTTTCTCTTTCACAGGTCTTTGCAGTGTACCCAAAAGTTGCACTTGTATTATCTGGTGGCGGCGCTAAAGGTTTAGCGGAACTGCCTGTCATGCAAGCTCTTGAGGATGCTGGAATTCCCATCGATTTTGTCTGTGGGACGAGTCAAGGTGCACTGGAAGGAGGGTTGTATGCTTCCGGATATTCTCCGCAAGAAATTATGAATCTTTTTCAAAGAGATGACATCATGGCCTTACTCTTAACGTCTCCGTATAGTTCAGAGAAAGAAGTACCTTTTTTATTCAGAGATGTCAAACAAAATTTGGTGACCATTGGTGTCAGTGATAAGGGATTTGGTGATGCTCCAGGCTTTATTGGCGACCAGAACCTGGTCAATTATATGTCTTCAAAAGTAGTAAAAGTTGAAGGTATTACCGACTTTAGTAAACTTCCTATCCCATTTGCTGCGATGACAACCAATGCATCGACGAGTGAAGGGGTGGTGTTGAAAAGTGGGTCATTAGTTGATGCGCTCAGAGCCAGTATGTCTCTTCCTGTTGCCTTCACTCCGTATATCTTACAAGATGGTACTATTTGTATGGATGGTGGGATGGTCGATAACCTTCCTGTTTCTATTGCAAAAGAGTGGGGCGCCGATATTATTATCGCCGTTGATGTTTCTTCAGGAGATCTCAAGAAAGCTGGAGACTATTCTTCTCTTACTGGTGTGATTAACCAAACCATTACGCTTGCAACATTCCATGGCAGAGAAGAGAGCCAAAAAGAAGCAGATCTTCTTATTTTACCTGATGTTTCATCCTTTTCTACGCTCGATTATACTGATGCTGCTACGCTCTATCAAAAAGGTGCTGAAGCAGCGGCAGGGAAGAAGAGTGAAATTTCTGCGCTTGCACAAAAAATTGCAGAAACACGACCTCTTGTTTCCTATGATGCAGACAGAAGAGGAAGATATCATGATTTTGCGACTCCTGTCGTCGATTCCCTTGCGGTTCGTTTTGTTTCCGGTGAGACGAGAGAGTATTATTATGAATCACTTTTTCGACCCTACATTGGCAAGAGATTGACCGATGATGTGATGGCTGATTTGACCTATGATATTAAAAAGTTTAGGAATCTCAATAATTTTTCAACCGTTTCTTTTGAATTTGAACCAACAGACAATGCAAAAGATGGCGAGCGTCACGGTACGCTGGTGCTCTATATACGTAACTGGGATAGTTCTGCTATCAATTTAAGTTTAGGGTTTACCTCAACAATGGGCGTTTCCAACGATGATGCAAATACCGCTTGGCTTGATTCTATTTTCTCTCTTAACTTTGAGCGAAAGGGTGACGTAAACTATTTTGTCGGCATCGATATCGGAGAACTCGTACAATGTGATTTGGGATTTGATTATCATTTTAAAAATTCGACGGCGACAAAGCTGGGTGTTACCGGTGACCTCATTTTGCAATCAGGTTCACTTTCTATCGCTTCCGATAGCCGCTTGGATACATCTCTCACCTCTCTTGGCTATGCAGTCGAGTCACAATTTGGCTTTGATTACATGAACAATCGCTATAGTAGAACCAATATACTGGCTGATTTTTCCTTTAATTATTTAGGAGATCCTCAGCTTCCTGGTGAATATGACGGCGAAAAAACGTGGGAAGAGTCCATAATCTCTACGCCAGCGATAAAAGTTGGGTATCTTTGGAATAATAGAGAAAATTATTATTTCTCAGATGAAGGTACCTTCGTGCGTGTTGCGGGAGGCCTTCTGTTCCCAAATATGGATTTTGGTTGGTTTGGAGAAATAAAATCACGAACGAGTCTGAAATTATCTGATCAAGATCAAATTCTTGTTGGTCTTGATATTGCAAATAAGAAAGATAATTATCAACTCACAAGCTCGTACTATGATATTGGTGGTTTCTCAGGTATCCCTGGATATCCTCAATATACTTATAGACGAGGATATTCTCTTCTCTCTGTAACCTATCAAAGGCAATTGATGACGGGAAGAAGTATTTATTTTCAGTGTGGTGTGAAAGCCGCTACGTTTGATGATTGGGATCCAACCGAGAACATTTGTTTGTCGGAAAGTTCCTATATCATGAGTGAACCCGAACAAATTTCAAATATTTGGAATGATTCTGATATTGGGATTCATGCAGACCTCGGTCTTGCAACGATAGCGGGTAGTTTAATTGGTGGAATAGGTGTTTCTCTCAGTGGAAATGTTTGTTTAATGGTGGCTTTTTTATAATATGAACACAAGACCATGGAATACGTATGGGCAATACTTACAAGATCATTATGGATATAAGGTCTTTAGAATCGGTGTAGATGGCGGCTTCTCTTGTCCAAATAGAGAATCAGGAAGAACAGGTGGTTGTCATTTCTGTGATACCACAGGAGCTGTCTCTGTGTATCAGAGAACAGATGAGGGACGCTGGGCTATGACCGGCGCCTTCCAGCATGCGGTTTCTTTGAAAACACCACGAAAAATGGAAAATTTGGCCTGCCGTATTGCAGGATTACAAGGACAAGTGGAACGAGGTGAGCGTTTTATTAAAAGACGATATCACATTGATAAAGTTTCTCTGTATTTCCAAGCATGGACAAGCACCTATGCTGACGTCGATGAGCTGAAAGCCATCTACGATGCGGGATTACAAGCGGGAAATTTTGAAGAACTGATTGTCTCAACGCGACCTGATTGTCTCTCTGATCAAGTAATAGATTTACTGCATTCGTATCAGGGAAAAGACGTTGGCGAGGTCTGGGTTGAAATTGGATTGCAATCGGCAAATGATACGACACTGGAGCGAATTGGTCGTGGCCATGATACTGCTTGTTATATTGATGCGGTACAGCGAGTTCGCGCAAAAGGCTTACGTGTCAGTACCCATGTTATTAATGGTTTGCCAGGAGAAACTGCCTCAGATTATGTGAGAACAGCCAAGCTTGTGAGTGATCTCGGTTGTGAAGCAATTAAAATTCATAATTTGGATATCTCGGCTGGAACGCAATTCCATGGTGAGTATCTTGATGGTGAATTAACCGTTCCAACCCGTTCACGGGTCATCGAAAATTGTATCATTATGCTGCGTAATCTCAGTCCTGATGTGATTGTTGAACGCATGTTGTGTGAAACACCAAAGCATCGTTTGGTGGCTCCTCGTACCATTGGCAATAAAGAGTCTTTCTTGCGAGATTTAGAAACGGCAATGAGAGAGAAGGGATATAAACAGGGAGATTTGTATGACGCAAAATGATGTGAAAACAGTATGGCGTTTCATCAGTATTTTTTTTGCCGTCATCATTACCTATTTGAGCCTGTGGCATCAGCCTCTCGGCTCAAATATGATTGCTTCTTTTCCTCTGCAAGATAAAGGCGCTCATGCCCTGAGCTATATGGCTTTTGGGTATGCCTTGTATTATGCTTTTGGCGGAGCTGATGAAGGAATTAAACAACTGCAATTATCGCTTAAAAGTATCTTATTTGGGGCGGCTTTTGGCTATATGATGGAAATTTTACAAAGTTTTGTCGGCCGTGATTATGATTTAAAAGATTTACTCGCTGATACCATTGGTTTATGCATAGGAACGATTATTGCCGTGTTGGTACT